>Ga0207433_10000072_pt1 | contig 226399 bp, 194 predicted proteins | sample YelNatPaOPGAMG01_FD_187559 | JGI IMG/M metagenome (GOLD analysis project Ga0207433, IMG submission 187559) | Hot spring thermophilic microbial communities from Obsidian Pool, Yellowstone National Park, USA - OP-RAMG-01 (SPAdes) (version 3) | ecosystem: Environmental > Aquatic > Thermal...
CGTTAATTTGGAAACGTCAAAAGCTAAAGTTGAATCATTTACGGGTATCATTTTGCTAAGCTTTTCAAGTCGATTTATAAGACTATTATTTTTCATTTTGCGTCCTTTCCTCAAGCTCTTTTAATCTTTCTTCAAACTCAACATCACGTATAAGCTGAAGGTATCCCGAAAACATATAAACTAAAGTCTTTGCTTCATCATTTTGTACGGTCCCCTTGCAATAGTCTTGAATTAGCTTTGAGTAGGCTCTTTTAACGTCCTTAACCTTCAAATATTTTACATCACGACTAAAAATTTTTATCCTGTAGGGAGTTTTAGGAAGCTCTTTTAATTCAACCATTTCTAAATTATTTTTATCCGTTTTTCGCATTTATTGATATTATTTTTTACTGTAATTCTTACGATTTCCTAATATAGAAAGCACAAAACTATTTACGCTTTTTGTAAGCGTCCTTCCGGTTGAAAATATTATGTAATAAAATAACGACTTCATTTTCAATTTTTGTATATCCGAAAATTACTCTGTAATCACCAATCCGCAGCCGGTAATCATTTCCGGCTTTTAATTTCTTTATGTCAAGATTTTCTTTACCGGCAGCTAAATCATTTAACCTGTTATAGACTCTTTTTACAGTTGCATCCGATAGTTTATCAAGTTGTTTTTCAAAGTTTGGTGAAGGAATGATTTTCATAATAAATTACGTTCCTTCATGTAGTCTTTCAACTCCCGGAATTTTCCTTTCTTCAATTCATCTTTTGAAATTCTAAGTCCTTCAACTTCACTTTCACCAAGTTCCTCATCTTCCGGTTTGGCATTTCTTAATATCTCAAGAAACTTTGCTTCATTATTCCTCTGTGCTAAATATTCCGCATAATGTTCAAGACTTTTTAATTCAAGTGACTCCAATTTATTCACAATAGAAAATATTTTCTTTTTGGTTTTTTCCTTATCGCTCTGGGAGATTGTTTGAGTCTGCATTACTTTTGTCCTTTCGTTAAAATTATTTTAAATCTTCGCAATTCTTAAACTGCTTCCCCAAACTTTGTCCATTTCCTCACGCAAATGACCGTAATCTATTTTCAAATATTTCTGCATCATTCTGTAAGTGGTATGCCCGGTAATAGCCATTATATTTTCCGGCTTCATTCCTTTCTGTAATGACAAACTTACAAAAGTTCTTCGAGCAGTATGTGTGCCAACCACTTCAAATTTTTTATAAGTCTTTTCTATTCGGTCACTACCTTTATATTTTACAGTCTTGACCACGTCGTCTATGCCGGCAAGTTCACAAAGCTCTTTCAAGTAGTCATTCATTTTTTGGTTTGATATTACCGGCAAAGGCTGCGGGTATTCACTGTATTTAGCTAAAATAGATAGTGCATAAGAGTTTAAAGGAATTTCAATAATTTGATGCGTCTTTTGAGTCCTTACATTCCAAGTTGAGCCTTTAATATCTTCCCTCGATATATTTTGAATGTCGGAATATCGAACTCCCGTAAAACACTGAAAGACAAAAATATCTCTTACACGTTGAAGCCTTTCATCTTTAAGTTGAAGATTATAGAGCTTCATTAATTCCGGCTCAGTTAAATAAATAACTTCATTCACTTCTGATTTGGCTTTGAAAACCTTATAGCTGCTGTTATCAGTATAGCCGTTGTTATTAGCCCATATAAGAAATGTTTTAAGGAATTGAATATTTTTGTTTGCAGTGTTATTAAGCATGTTCTTATTCTCGATTAAGAAAGAATAAAACTTTGAAAAGAATAACGGTGTAATTTTATCAAAGTCCAAGCTTTCACGATTAACTTTCTGATATTCTTCCAACAACGCTTTAACACGCTTAAATTTAAATATAGCTTGTTTAGAAACTTCCTGCCGTTTGATTTTAAGGAACTCGTTGTAAATATCGAATAGTCCAGCCTTTTTTTTATCGAACTGTTTTTTGATTGCATCGGCAACGACACTAAATCCGGCATCGGGTTGTTTACTTCGAATAATTCTCTCAATATCCAGAATTTTACTTTCAAAGGCATTTAGGTATTGATTAAGACTTTTGAGCGACCCCTTGATAATATTATCTCTTGTTTGACGAAGGTTAGCTCTTTGAGTGTCCGTATCCCACAAACCCGGATTAATTCTTTGTCCGGTGTTAAGGTATAATGTTTCTTTATATTCTCTAACGTAACACCAAAGAGTGCACTCACCATTCTTAGAGAGTTTTCTTTCCGGGTAAAATTTTATTTTCATACACTGATACCTTTAATTAGGATATATCTAATATTTTTTTTCTTGGTCTACCTTTTTCTTTAGGCTTCCAATTTAGATTTTCTTCTGTTAAATAAACTACTGGAAAACCTGAAGTGCGGTCGATAGTAATTTCCCTTTTGCGTTCGGCATTATAAATATTTTCTCTACTGCATTTCTTCATTTCAGCAAACTGTTTGATGTTTACAAATTTCATAGCTATTCCGAAAAAAATTAATTGCTTAGCTAATATAATAAAATATTGCACAATGTCAAATTAGTCTCACACTATTCTCACACTAAATGTAAATGATAATGGATAAGAAAAATGTTTTATTATGCACTAAAAACAAAGGGTAGATATTGGAAAAATGCGAAAATCGAAGATTTTGCAAGAAAACAGAAAAATGCGAAAATGATTAAAAAATGCAAGGTTCAGTTCCCGCCACCTCCACAAATGTTCTTAATAATTTTTATTTCCTTTTCAGTAAGTAATTTTTAAGTTAGTTTCTAACGTTTTTATCTTAATCAACTTTCCAGATAAGAGAGGGAAATTTTTTCGATTTTCTTTAATAAAACTACAATTTGATTCATTAAAAATTATTTTTGATTATACTTTAGCAAAAAAACAGAATTTTTTTTGTTGATATAATAGGCGAGTTTGAAACATTCTGTTCTGCTTTGGAATGGAAATAGCCATAGTGGAATAAATTTCCGTGCATTATGATGTATAAAAAATTTTCCTCTTAAATTTGATTCTTCAAGTTAGTAATTATAAATCTTATTCTCATAAAAAATTATATTTTCAATCTGTTTTTTATTTTATAAATTCGTTAATATTGAAACCGAATTTTTATTACCATTTCCTACTCATGGAATTGTGTAAAACAGTTATTGACTCACCTTAATCTTTAACATTTGAACCTTCGAGATAACAGATTTTTGTAGCGAAGATTGATTATCTTTAATGACGGTGAGTTTTTAATTATGGTTAAGGCTTTATTAAAATTACTTGGTTTAATTAAGAAAAAATATACTTCACCCCTGAAAGGTGGAATCTACAAATTAATTTTGAAAATATGTCTGATTTTATTCATTTACATAATCACACGCACTATAGTCTTCAGGATGGAGCTTGTACTGTAGACAGCTTAATTCAAGCTGCAAAAAAAAACAACATGCAGTCTGTTGCTTTAACAGATCATGGTGTTATGTACGGCATTGCTGAATTTTATAGAAAAGCTAAAAAGGAAGGTATTAAACCTATTGTTGGAATGGAAGCTTATATTGTTACCGAAGGAAGCCGTTTTGACAAAGGAAAACAGGAAAGCAATGGTTCGGATATTGGCGGAAACGGGAGGAAGAAGTCTAAATATTATAATCACCTAATACTTCTCGCAAAAAATAAAGAAGGATATAAAAATCTTTCTAAACTTTCAACACTGGGACATACAGAAGGATTTTATTATAAGCCGAGAATTGATCTTGAACTATTAAAAACCTATCGTGATGGTCTTATATGCACTTCGGCTTGTGCCGGAGGAGTAGTTGCTGCTCATCTTGTAAATAACGATTATGAAAAAGCAAAAAAAATTGCTAAAATTTTTAAGGATATTTTTCAAGACGATTTCTATCTTGAAATTCAAAATCATAATATGGATATAGATATACCAATCCTTGAAAATATGCCGAAGCTTTCCAAAGAACTTGGGATAAAATTAGTAGCCACAAATGACTGTCATTACATTGAAAAGGAACACGCAATACCGCATAATATTCTTCTTCTTTTATCGGATAAGAATGGTGCAGATTATCGGCAACTACGTTATGGAACAGATCAAATATATTTTAAGTCCTCTGAAGAGATGATTAAACTTTTTAAAGGATATAAAGGCGCAATTGAAAACACACTTGAAATTGATTCTAAAATAGACCTTAATATTGATTTTGAAGGTCATCTTTTCCCAGTTTTTCCTATTCCTCCAGAATCTTCGGCAAAAACACTTGATGAATATATGGAACAACTTGCCCGAGAAGGACTTCAAAATAAAATAAAAAACATTACGCCTGAAGTTGAAGAAAGATTTAATTTTGAGATTGATACAATAAGGCAAATGGGGTTTTCTGGTTATTTCCTTATTGTACAGGATTTTATTAATTCATCCAAAAAGATGAACATCCCTGTAGGACCCGGAAGAGGAAGTGCTGCTGGTAGCTTAGTTGCTTACGCATTGGGAATAACAAATATAAATCCTCTTGAATATAATTTATTATTTGAAAGATTTTTGAACCCTGCCAGAAAATCCATGCCTGATATTGACGTTGATTTTGCCGACAATAAGCGTGGTGAAGTTATTAATTATGTAAGGCAAAAATATGGTAATGAATGTGTAAGCCAGATTATTACATTTAACCGCCTTTCTTCTAAGGCTGTAATTAAAGACGTTGCTCGAGTTTTAAAAATTCCTATTTCAACTGTTAATAAAATTAATAAGTTTATTCCTTCTAAATTTGGTAAAGTTTATAGCATTGAACAAGCATTAAATGAAGTGCCGGAATTGAAATGGGTAAAGGAATCACAGGACCCTGAAATTCAAAATCTAATTAAATACGCAAAAGTTTTAGAAGGAATGAACCGCAATGCCTCAAAACATGCAGCTGGAGTTGTTATCACTCCCGAAGATGTAAGCAACTACGTTCCGCTTGCTACTGCTGTTTCGCAAAATGAAATAGTTACTCAGTATAATATGAAAGAAATAGAAGGAGCGGGACTTCTTAAGATGGATTTTCTTGGATTAAGAACTTTGACAATAATTCAAGATACCCTGCAGTTAATAAAGAAAAATTATAATATCGATATAGATATCGATAATGTTCCCATCAATGATAAAAAAACTTTTCAATTGTTTTCGCGTGGGCAAACTACGGGCGTATTCCAATTTGAATCTGCTCCTATGCGTGAATATTTAAAGAAATTAAATCCAAACTCTTTAAGTGATCTTTCGGCAATGAATGCTCTCTATCGTCCAGGTCCAATGGAGTTTATAGATGATTTTATTGATAGAAAATTCGGAATAAAAGAAGTTGAATATCTTCATCCAGTTTTAGAACCAATACTAAAAGAAACCTACGGAATTATTGTTTATCAAGAACAAGTTATTCAAATAGCAAACAAGGTCGCGGGTATGAGCCTTGCTGAGGCAGATATTCTTCGTCGCGCTATGGGTAAAAAAGATATTAAGGCAATGGCAGAACAAAAAGTAAAGTTTGTGGAAGGTGCAGTTAAGAAAGGGCTTTCGCAAAAAAATGCTTCAGAAATTTTTGAAGCCATTGATAAATTTGCTAATTATGGTTTTAATAAAAGCCATTCGGTTGCATACAGTTTTGTAGCTTATCAAACTGCTTATCTTAAAGCTCATTTTACGCCCGAGTTTCTTGCAGCAAACTTAACAAACGAATTTGGTAACACGGATAAAGTTACCACTTTTCTTGAAGATTGCCGCAAACTTAAAATTGAAGTCCTTCCACCCGACATAAATAATCCTTCAGTTTATTTTGATGTTGAGGACAGTAAGATAAGATTTGGAATGTCTGCTATAAAAAATGTTGGAATTCCTGCTGTACAAGAAATTGAAAAAAGCAGAAAAGAGCTTGGAAGAAACTTTAAGAGCATTTTCGATTTTTGTTCTAATATTGATACTCATATTGTAAACAAACGTACTCTTGAAGGTTTAGTTGTAGCTGGAGCGTTTGATTCAATTGATAAAAACCGTGCAAGACTTTTTGAAGTGATTGAATCTGCGCTTGATTTTGGGCATAAGTATAGAAACTCTAAGTTAGTAGCTGAAAATAGTTTGTTTGGCAGTATTGCCGATGAAGTTGAAATTAATGAACCTCCTTTACCGGATGTAAAACCTTGGACGGATGAAGAAAGATTAGCTAGGGAACGTAAGGTAATTGGATTTTATGTTACAGGGCATCCTTTAAGTAAATATGAAATAGATTATAATTCTTTTGCATCAATTCACCTTGGTGAAACAGAAAAATTGGAGGGAGTTGACCTGGTAAAAGCGTGTGGTGTTATTACATCCTTGAATACAAAAATCGATAAAGCCGGCAAAACGATGGCATTCCTAACTATAGATGATTTCTCGGGCTCTTGTGAGTGCTTAATGTTTTCCAAAATCTATGATAAATGTGGGCAATTTCTTCAAGAAGAAAAATGTGTTTTTATTATTGGAAAACCGGAGAGCAGCGGAGATGCAATTAAAATTCACATAGAAGAGCTTATGCCTATAGAAGATGCCCGAGAAAGATTTACGCAAAGTGTTAAAATCAATTTTGATGAAGAACGTAACAACGGTGACAAGATTCCCCAACTAAAAAAAATTCTTGAAAAGCATAAAGGGAATTTTCCATGTTTCATTCATGTATTTAAAAACAGATTAAAACCACGTGTGTTTTTCCTAAAAGATTATCGTGTTGATATTTCAAATGAAATGTTAAATGAAGTTACAAATCTTCTTGGGGATGATTCAATAAGTTTTAGCAAAAAGTAATTCAAAATATCATACGAAGTATAAACAGAAAGACAATAATTTTAATTTTGATAACTATTCAGAATTATAGCTATATACTATTTTATGCAGATTTATTCATTTGCAAATAAAACTCGTAACAAAAATTTTTATTTTATTTGTAATAATTTAAGCTTATTGTTATATCAAAGTTTTAGTCATATAATTTAGTTGTTTGGCTTATTACCTTTTTGTAATTTTCAACTTTCAATTTTATTTTATGAAAAAGGAACTTCGTTTAAATGAATAATGAAGAAAATAAAAAATATTGGGCTCTTATCCTTGGAGCATCATCTGGATTTGGAGCTGCTACTGCGGTTAAGCTTGCTGAAGATGGCTACAATATTTTTGGAATACATTTAGACCGCCAGGCAACAATGCCAAATGTAGAAAAAATTATTTCAAAGATTAAATCTTACGGTTCTAATGCTAATTTTTTTAATGTTAATGCTGCTGATGCAGTAAAAAGAGGAGAAATAATACAAGAGATTAAAAAAAATTCTGAAGGAAAGCCTGTTATTAAAATTTTACTTCACTCGCTCGCATTTGGAACTTTAAAACCTTTTGTTCCTCAAGACAACGAAACACCCATTACTAAAGCTCAAATGGAAATGACCCTTGACGTAATGGCTCATTCTCTTGTGTATTGGGTGCAAGATTTAATTGTAAATAATTTGTTCGTTAAAAAAGGAAGGATATTTGCAATGACAAGTTCTGGCGGGCATACTGCAATTCCATATTATGGCGCTGTATCGGCTGCTAAAGCTTCTCTTGAATCTCATGTACGTCAATTATCGACTGAATTAGGCGAAATGGAAATTGCAGTTAATGCAATTATGGCTGGCGTTACAGATACTCCAGCACTTCGAAAAATACCTGGCAGTATACCGATGATAGAAGTTGCACGAAGAAAAAATCCAAGAAAACGCCTTACTACTCCAGAAGATGTTGCTAAAATTATTTCAATTTTGTGTAAGGATGGCGGCGAATGGATTTCCGGAGGATTGATTCATGCAGATGGTGGTGAAGATGTTATTAGTTACGTTGGTCAGGGTAATCCTGATAAAAATTTGTCAACAAAAATTTAGGGAAAATTAAAATGAAACCAGTTACAATTACAGATGAAAATTTTCAAAAGGAAGTAATTAAATCTGAACTTCCAGTTATCATTGATTTTTGGGCAGCGTGGTGCGGACCATGTAGAATGATTGCTCCTATTGTTGAAGAAATTGCCGCTGAATATGACGGCAAATTAAAAGTTGGTAAACTTGATGTCGATAACAATCAAGAAACTTCTATTAAATATGGCGTAAGAAGTATTCCTACTTTATTAATTTTTAAAAACGGCCAACTAAAAGATACTATTATTGGTGCTGTTCCAAAATCTCACATCGTTCAGAGGTTAAGTAATGTTATTTGAAAATGTTTAATAATTTAAGTCATTTTCTTTAAAGTTTTCTCAATTTTATTTAAAATTTATTTTGGAGAAAGATGAAAAAAGTAATTATTACAGACGCAGTTGATAAGCAATGCGCTAAGATTTTAGAAAATGCCGGCATAGAGGTGCTTTATAATCCCGGAATGCCTGTAGAAGAAATTAAAAAAGTTATTAAAGATTACAACGGATTAGTTGTAAGAAGTGAAACTAAAGTTACACCCGAACTAATTGAACTTATGGATAAAATGGAAGTAATTGGTAGAGCAGGTGCCGGAGTAGACAATATAAATCTTGAAGCTGCCACTAGAAAAGGCATTATTGTTATGAATACTCCAGGCGGTAATACAGTTTCTACAGCCGAACATACAATAGCTCTTATGGTTTCAATGTGCCGAAATATTGCGCAGGCAAATCAATCTCTTCGGGCTGGAAAGTGGGATAGAAAAAAATATAAAGGAACTGAACTCTATGGTAAAACTCTTGGAGTAATCGGCTTAGGTAAAATAGGGCGTGAAGTTTCTATTAGAGCAAAAGCCTTCGGAATGGACGTTATTGGCTATGATCCCGTACTTTCCGAAGAAATAGCTTCAAAATTCGGGGCAAAGCTTGTTGATCTTGAACAGATTTTTTTAAGTGCTGATATAATTACTGTTCACGTTCCTTTAACAAACGAAACAAAAAATTTAATTTCTGATGAAACTTTGAGTAAATGTAAAGCTGGGGTTAAAATAATTAATTGTGCCAGAGGAGGAATAGTTGATGAAACAGCAATTGTAAAAGCACTTGATTCGGGTAAAGTCTCTGCTGCTGCGTTTGATGTTTATGTTTCTGAACCACCTGATTTTAATGGCCCATTAATTCAGCATCCTAAAGTAGTTGCAACTCCGCATCTTGGTGCATCCACCGACGAAGCACAAGTAAAAGTAGCTATACAAATTGCCGAACAGATAATAGACCTGTTTAATCAAAAAGGAGTTAGAGGGGCTGTAAATGCAGCAGCGGTTGAAGCCGGCGGCAATAAAGAACTTGCTCCTTATGTTAAACTTGCTGAAAATATTGGCGCTTTACATGCTCAACTTCATAAAGGGCAATTGAAAAAAATTAATATTAATTACAGCGGTGAGCTTTTACATAGTTATACAACTCTTTTATCTACTGCTGTTTTAAAAGGATTTTTATCTAAAAAATTAACTGCTGGCGTTAACCTAATAAATGCACCGTTCCTTGCTAAGGAAATGGGTGTTTTAGTTAACGAAACTAAATCCGGAGCAAATCTTGAATATACAAATTTGATGACGGTTGAATTTTCTACGGATAAAGAACAAAGATCATTTGCTGGAACTGTTTTTGGCAATAATGAAATAAGAGTTGTTTCTGTTGATAAATTTCATCTTGAATTGAAGCCGGAAGGAAATCTCTTGTTTTATTCAAATATTGACAAACCCGGTATGCTTGCAAACGTTGGTAAAATTTTAGCCGAAGCTAACATTAATATTGCTGGGCTTTCCCTCGGAAGAGTTGAAATTGGTAAAGAAGCTTTAACAGTAATTAACGTTGATAGCGAAGTGGATAAAAATGTTGTTAAGGCAATTTCATCTATAAATGGAATTATTAGTGTTACCGCGGTTAATGTTTAAACTTTGTAAAATTGTTTTTGATTTTATTTTTTCAAATTAAAACCTGATAATATTTTGATTATAAAATTAAATCCTTTAATTAATGACTTACTCAATAAAATCCTTGTAAAAGAAAGCAAGTTATACTATTTTCACTTTGTGTGCAGTTGAAAAATTATTTTTCTACTGCATAATTTTTTATAAACATAAAATTTATTCCATGAAAAATAAAATATTCATTCTCTTTGTTTTGATTGTTTCGTCTTCAATCGGATTTGCACAAAATAAAAATAATCTTTTTGACTTTGACTTTGCTCAGTTTGCTTATGATTCAACTTCAAATTATCTGGAACTTTATTATACTGTTTATCAAAACAAATTAACCCAAATTTCAACGGATTCTGGTAATTTTGTTGAAGCTAATTTAAAAATTTCTATTATTGATACTTCCACAAATAAAGCTGTTGTTAATAAAGAATGGCTGCTAAACTATCCTGTTAATACCTTAGATTCATCAAAAAATGAAGACTTAATCGGGCAGCTTCTTTTTTTATTACCGTCGGGAACTTATCATTGCAATGTGGAGTTAGTTGATAAATTAAAAACTCAAAACAAAAAATCTTTTACGGATAAAATCCATGTTCATCCTTTTTATGAAGATAAACTTACACTAAGTGATATTGAATTAGCTTCACGAATTATTCCCAACAGTACAAATCAAAATTCAATATTTTATAAAAACACCTTTGAAATTACACCTGCACCTACCGAAGTGTTTGGAATGAACTTACCAGTATTATTTTACTACTATGAAATTTATGACCTGCAAAAAAATGACAAAGCTATAAATTATAAGCTGGATAATGTTGTTTATAATAGCAACGGTAAAGTGTTATTCAATAAATCAATTGAATTAAACAATAATATTCCTTCAAGGGCTGAAGTAGGTCTCGTAAAGATTAATAAATATCCAACCGGTTCATATGTATTACAGGTCAGCATCCAAGATAGTGTTAACAAGATTTCACATTCTACACTTAAAAAGTTTTTTGTTTTTAATCCTGGAGTTGTAGATAGCGACATGATTGTTCAAAAAAACTCCGGCTTGATTAGCACTGCTTTTGGAACAATGACTGATGAAGAATGTGACGATCTTTTTAAGAAGTGTACTTATATTGCCACAACAACCGAAGTAAATCAATTTAAAAAAATTAATAACCTTGAAGGGAAAAGAGAATTTTTATACCAATTTTGGAAGAAGAGAGATGAAGATGCGTCTTCGCCAGAAAGCGTAAATTACCAAACTTATTTGAAACGTATTGCCGAGAGCAATAACAAGTTTGGAAGCTTTAAAAAACAAGGCTGGCAAACCGATAGAGGCAGAGTTTTAATGATGTATGGAGAGCCAAGTGAAATTGACCGTTATCCAAATCAACAAGACACTAAACCATACGAAATTTGGCACTATAATGATATTGAAGGAGGTGTAGTGTTTATATTTGCAGACTTGACGGGGTTTTCTGACTATCAGTTAATTTCATCTACAAAACGTGGTGAAATTCAAGACGATAACTGGCAAGCAAGAATTTCTACTAATTAATAGAGTGTTTTTTATTCAATTATCGGTACTAATTTTTTTTGCGATTAAAAGTAGGATTATTTTTAATAGGCTTTTACTTTTGCTTGGTTCATTTTGTAATAAAGCTTATCAATTAAATGACCGATAGATTTGAGTACATATTGTTCGTTGGCTTTAGCTATTTTTTTAGAGTGCTTGGTTTAAAGCTATCAAGAAAATTTTCTATAATTTTAGCTTTGTTTTTTTTCTATATAATTCCTATAAGAAAAAATGTAACTATTGAAAACTTAACCCGTGCCTTTCCGGAATATTCCTCACACAAAATAAAAAAAATTGCATTTCAGTGTTATCAAAGTTTTGCAATTACTTTAATAGAGATATTATATCTTCCTTGGATGACTTCTGAAAAAATGGAAAAAATAATAAAAATAAATAATATTAATTTTGTAAAAGAAAAATACCAACAAGGTGATGGATTAATTTTAATGTCGGCTCACTTCGCTAATTGGGAATATATGGCAATATCGTGTGGCTTACAGATGCAGATTCCATTTTCTGTTGTTGTAAAAGACCAGCGTAATGTTTTGGTTAACAGGTGGATGAATAAGTATCGCACAAAATGGGGTAATAAAATTGTACCTCTTGGAATTTCGATTAGACAGATTTATAAAACTTTAAAAGAAAAAAAAATTGTGGCTATGGTTGCAGACCAACGTGGTGCTCGAGATGGAATACGTGTTAATTTTTTTGGGCGTAAAGCCTCTGTTTATGCTGGACCAGCGATGCTTGCTCTTAAAACACAAACTCCTATTTTATACGGCATTGCTATTAGACAACCGGATTATTCATACACATCAGAATTCGTTGAAATACAGACTAAAGATTTGACAGGAAGCGATGATGAAAAGATTATAGAACTTTCGCAAAGGCTAACTGACTATTTAGAAGATATAATCCGTCGCAATCCAGAGCAATGGTTGTGGATGCATAAAAGATGGAAATATTAAATTTTTGTGGAAAGAATTTTAATTATACAAACTGCTTTTATTGGCGATGCTATATTAACTTTGCCAATGATTCAGAAGCTTAAAGAACTTTATCCTTCACGGGAGATTCATGTCCTGTCCATTCAGTCAACTTTAGATATTTTTTCATCATCACCTTTTGTTGATAAAGTATTGGTTATCGATAAAAAAGGAAAACAAAAATCTTTTTTTTCGTTTTTTAATTTTGTTAGAAAAATTAAATCGAATAATTATTCTTTAGTTTATTCGCCTCATCGTTCTTTTAGAAGTGCTTTGATTGCTTATCTGATCAAAGCAGATTCAAGCTATTGTTTTTCAAACAGCAGTTTGAAATTCGTCTATAAAAATATCGTCGCATATATTCCATCTCATCACGAAGTCAGAAGAAACCTTGACTTGATTGGTTTTAAAAGTGATGATGAAAATTGGAAAATATTGCCACAACTAATAGTTCCACTTTATTCCAAAGAAAAAATTAATTCCTTTTTTGCGAAGTTTAATACGAACAATAATTTTGTAACAGTGGCACCAGGCAGTGTTTGGAATACAAAAATTTATCCAATTGAATATTATGAAAAAATTGTTGAATACTTTGTTGAGAAACAATTTCATGTAATTATTATTGGCGGAGCAAAAGATAAGGTACTTTGTGACGGATTAGCAGAAAAATTTTCTTCAAATGTCTATTCAGTTGCTGGAGAATTTTCTATCCTGGAAACCGTGGAATTACTAAAACGAGTTAAAATTTTAATTTCAAACGACAGCGCTCCTACGCATTTGGCAATGTGTGCCGATATTCCTGTGCTTACTATTTATTGCTCAACCGTACAAGATTTTGGATTTTTCCCCTATAATAATAAAAGTAAATTTATAAGCTATGATGCTTTAGATTGTAAGCCTTGCGGAATTCATGGGCATAAGGAATGCCCGCTTAAAACTTTTGACTGTGGATGGAAGTTAAAACCAGAATTTGTAATTTCAAAAATAGAGGAGATTTTAAGTGATCAATATTAAAAATCCGGAAATAATTAACATAGATAAAAATTTAATTGACGCAGTTCAAAAAGCTAAAAAACTTTTCTTAAACGGTTCTGTATTTATTTATCCAACAGATACAATATACGGATTTGGGGCAAATCCTTTTAACGAGGAAGCAGTAAATAAAATAGCGTCAATTAAAAAAAGAGACGAAGGTAAAAGATTTATTTTGTTAATAGATTCGATAGAAACTCTATTAAAATATGCGGAATTAAATTCGGAAAAACATATTGATTTTCTACTTTCGATTTGGCCAAATCCAGTTTCAGTTGTATTAAAATTAAATTCGAAAACGAGCGAGATATTTAATCAAGATACTGCTGCATTCAGAATTCCAAATCATAATTTTTGCAGGAAGCTAACGTATGAATTAAGGATGCCTCTTATTTCCACAAGTGTAAATATCAGCAATCAGCAACCTCTAATTGAACCTTCCGTTATTTCTGATGCCTTTTCTTCAGAAGTTGATGCTATTTTTTATTCTGATAAAAAATCTTTTATTCAAGCTTCAACTTTAATAGATTTGAGTGGCAGTAATCCTATTCTTTTGCGGGAAGGTAAAATTAAATTTTCCGAACTGCTGGATAAATTTAAAATGAGAATTTAAAACCATGTTAAAAAATATTTTAGCAAAAATAAAATATGACCGTTTAAAGAAGATAAATGGCTTTTCTATAATAATTGTCCCTTCTGGTTCTAGTGCTGGAACAAAATCTAAATATTTCACTTCAGGTAAGTTTTATTCCTTTTTAGTTGCTTATTCCTTTGTGGTATTTTTTTTAGGATTTCTGATATTAAATCTTACGCCACTTAAGGATTTAATTTTTTCAAGTACTTCTTTATCTCCGACGGATAAAAAAATCATTAATGAACTTAACCAAAAATTAATTTATTTAACCAGTGAACTTGAAAATCTAAAAAATACAAATCAGCAATTAAAAAATGCAATAATGCTTGGAGATTCCTCGCTGATTGATTCGCTTTCTAATAAAATTGATAGCGATCAACAAATTAAAAATCCATTCGGTGGGAATATACTTGAAGTTTTTGAAAAATTATTCTTATCTCAACCAGGCAACAATATTAATGAAATCCAATTTACAACGCCATTAAACGGATTTATTAGTAGGGGGTTTAATCCGGATAATGGGCACATGGGGATAGACATTGTAGCTAAAGTTGGTACACCGGTTTTTGCTGCCGCAAGTGGATATGTGGTTTTTTCCGGCTATACCGTTAGAGATGGTTACATGATTATTCTTGCTCATTCCGATGGTTACATCTCTGTTTATAAACATTGTTCTCAATTATTAAAACAGCAAAGAGAAAGAGTAACCGAAGGTGAGATAATTGCGCTTAGTGGAAATACGGGAGAAATTACAACTGGTCCACATTTGCATTTCGAAGTATGGAAAGATGGAAAACCAATTGACCCCAAAACTGTTTTAAATAATTTTTAAAGGAGAAAAAATTGAAAACTAAAGAAGCTAATATTATTCAGGATGCAGTGACGATTATAAGTCCCGGCGTTACATTGGAAGGCAAGCTTAAGAGTGATGGAAATATTCGTATTGATGGCAAGATAAAGGGCGACGTTAAAGCCAATGGAAATGTTACGGTTGGAACTAAAGGTGAAATTGAAGGGGAAGTAAATGCACAAACAATAATTTTGGGTGGTAAAATTATTGGCTCTGTTAATGCAGGAGAAAAAGTAGTTCTTGAATCTGCGGCTAAATTAAATGGTGACTTGATAACCAAAATTCTTGTTGTTGAAGAAGGAGCATCTTTTAATGGAAATTGTAAAACCCAAAATGAAGGACAGTTAAATCTAACTATGCCTTCTTCTAAAATTGCACAGCAATGAAAATTCCCAATCCTCTTAAACACGATGAGAATTCGGATAATAGCTGGATTGAATATATAGGGCTGGGGACACAGCTTGCAGCTTCAGTTGTCATAATGGTTTTTATTGGTGTTTGGCTTGATAAAAAATTTAACACAGAACCAATACTTACCTTAGTGTTTTCTTTTGTCGGCGTAATTGGAGGTTTATATAATTTTATTAAATCGGTAATAAAATAAGGGACAAAATGACGGAGAAAAAATTTTTTTTAATTATTACATTTTTAATATTTTTAGAATTGTTGGTAGATAATATATTATACTTCACTTCTGTTATTTCTTTTAAAGCCTCGCTTTCTATTATCCTTGCTAATATTTTAACATTAGCTAATTTTATTGGTTCAATATATTCAATCAAAATAAATTGGAGAAAAGACCTTAGAAAAATGCTAAGCAATTACTTAATTGGCATAGGAATTCGGATGCCATTATTATTAGGTTTTATGGTGATATCTTTACTTTTTTTGGATTTAAATTCGATTATTTTTATATTTTCACTCTTAATTTTGTATATATTTTTTCTTATTGCCGAAATTTTGTTTTTATTAAAAATAGTGAAACATTAAAAGTTCCCATGGTTGCAAATAATGCTGTTACAACAAGTGTAGCCGATACATTAAAAAAAAACGTTAATAGTAATAGTGATCCTAGCTGGATTATTCATCACGTAATGGATTCAAATTATGTTGATTTCGGTCCGCTTGGTAAATTGTACTTGCCACATATTCAAGTGTTTGGTTTAGATGTTTCAATTACGCGTGATATATTCATGTTATGGGTTGCGGCTGGAGTATTGATAATAATTGGTATTTTAGCAGCAAGAGGTTATAAAAAATCTTTTATACCAAAGGGAATTTCTAACATCTTTGAAATTCTAATCGAGTTTGTTAGGGAAGAAATAGTTAAGCCAGCTATTGGCAAAGGCTACGAGGGCTACATGCCTTATATGTTAACATTATTCTTTTTTGTTCTTTTATGTAATTTATTTGGCTTAATTCCTATGCCGAATTTAGTTGTCGCTACCGGAAATGTTATGGTAACTGCTGCTCTTGCACTTATTTCATTTGTTGTTATTCAGTATAGTGGAATAAAAAGTCATGGATTTATTGGCTATTTCAAAAGTTTAGTTCCCTCAGGAATTCCTGTTTGGATTTTACCAATTATGGTTATTTTAGAAACTTTAGGATTATTCACAAAACCGTTTGCATTGTGTGTCCGTCTTTTTGCGAATATGATTGCAGGGCATATAGTAATATTTTCTTTAATAGGTCTTATTTTTATTATGCACACAATTTATGTTGCGCCGGTTTCAGTTGGCTTTACTTTATTTATAGAATTGCTTGAATTACTTGTTGCTTTTATTCAAGCTTACATTTTCACTATGTTAACCGCTCTATTTATTGGAATGGCTAAAAGTAGCGAACATTAATTTAGGTTAAATAAAAATTAAATTATTTTAAGGAGATAAAAATGAATTTTGGTTGGTTAAGTGCTGGTTTAGGTGCTGGTCTTGTAGTTATTGGTGCTGGATTAGGAATCGGTAGACTTGCAGGTTCTGCTTTGGAATCTATGGGAAGACAACCTGAAGCTATAGCCCCGATTAGAACTTCGATGATTATTGCCGCAGCATTAATCGAAGGAGTTGCCTTCTTTGGGCTCGTTATATGTATTCTATTGGCATTTAAATAAGCATAATTTACGCTGATCTTTTAAAGGTTTTTGCTTAAGCCTTTTGCTTTTAGCAATCCTTAAATTAGCAATTTTTTTTAGGAAAGTATTATGCTACTATTTATTAATTTATCTTTTATAATATTAGCTGCTGAAAGCGGTAGTATTATAGATGTTGCGCCGGGTGTTTTAATTTGGACGATAATTACATTTATCATTCTTGTTATTATACTTAAAAAATTTACTTGGAAACCCATTTTAACTGCTTTGGAGCAAAGAGCCAATGCTATTAAGGAATCACTTGAGGAAGCCGAGAAAGCAAAAGATGAAGCAAAAAAAATTCTTGATGCTAACCAAGTTAATCTTTCTAAGGCGGAGGAAGAATCTAAACAGATTATAAACCAAAGCAGAGCATTTGCTGAAAAATTAAAAGAGCAAATTCTTTTGGAAAGTAAAGACCAGGCGAAAAAACTACTTGAAGAGGCAACTGCCGAAATTGAACGGAAAAAAGCTTCTGCGTTTGATGAATTAAAAAATCAAGTAGCGGAAATTGCGGTAAAAGCTGCAGAAAAAATCTTAAAAGAAGAGTTAGATAAAACAAGGGAGAAAGAATTAGTTGATAAGTATATTAATGAGATCGGTAAAAATTAAAGCATGAGTGAATATAAAGTTTCTCATAGGTATGCAGTTTCACTCTTTGAATCAGCAATGGAAAAAAATTCCCTCGATGCTGTTTCAAAAGATGTTGAGTTGATATATTCTACGCTTGAAAAAAACGAACAACTTATGCACGTTCTTTCTAATCCCATCATTAAACCTAACGTTAAATTTAATATTCTTGATGAAATTTTTAAATCAAGAGTTACACAAGAAACGATTGATTTTTTTCATTTTCTTGTTGAAAAAAAACGCGAAAGTCTTCTAGATACAATCCTAAAATTGTTTCTTGAAATTCGTGATGAAAAATTGGGGATTGTTAATGTTGAGGTCAGAACATTTATACCATTTACGAATTCTCAAATTGAATTATTAAAAAATAAATTAGAAAATTATTTAAGTAAAAAAGTCAGATTTAAGTTCAAGATTGATGAAAGTATAATCGGCGGTTTTGTAGCCCGGATAGGCGATACGCTATTTGATGCTTCTATTAAACATCAACTTGAATTATTAAAGAAGCAGTTTCTTAAAGGAGACGTTTCTTTAAATTGAATAAAATTGTAAAGGAAATTCATTATGGCTGAAGTTAGACCAGACGAAATATCGGCTATACTTAGAAAACAGCTTTCCGGTTTTGAGAGTGAGACGGATATTTATGACATAGGTACTGTTTTACAGGTTGGCGATGGTATCGCCAGAATTTATGGCTTATCTAAAGTTATGGCAAGTGAACTAGTAGAATTTCCAAATGATGTTTTTGGAATGGTACTTAACCTTGAGGAAGACAGCGTTGGCTGCGTTCTTTTTGGGGATAGTTCTTTAGTTAAAGAAGGAGATATTGTAAAAAGGACAAAGCGAGTTACCTCATTACCGGTCGGCGAAGAAATGCTTGGAAGAGTGATTAACCCACTTGGTATTCCTATAGATGGTAAAGGAGCAATAAATACTAAAACATTTTACCCAATTGAAAGAAAAGCTCTCGGTGTTGTTCAGAGGCAACCAGTTAAAGAACCAATTCAAACTGGTATAGTTGCAATAGATGCCATGATACCAATTGGACGCGGACAAAGGGAACTAATAATAGGTGATAGACAAACCGGTAAAACTGCAGTTGCAATTGATACTATTATCAATCAAAAATATACGCATTCAGAAGAAGCTAAAAAACTTGGTATCAGCCCTGTTTATTGTGTATACGTTGCAATCGGTCAGAAAAGTTCGACCGTTGCTCAAGTCGTTGCTAAACTTCAAGAATACGGTGCAATGGATTATACAACTGTAATTGTTGCCTCAGCTTCAGAGCCAGCTCCGTTACAATTTATTTCTCCTTATTCCGGAGCTTCTCTTGGTGAATTCTTTAGAGATAACGGAAAACACGCCCTTGTAATTTACGATGATTTATCAAAGCAGGCCGCAGCATATAGAGAGCTTTCATTGCTTTTAAGAAGACCGCCTGGACGTGAAGCTTACCCCGGTGATGTATTCTATCTGCATTCCCGCTTGCTTGAAAGAGCTTCTAAATTAAATGATGAATTGGGCGGTGGCAGTTTAACTGCGTTGCCAATTATTGAAACTCAGCAGGGTGATGTTTCTGCTTATATTCCTACTAATGTTATTTCAATAACTGATGGCCAAATTTATTTGGAATCAAATTTATTTAATGCCGGCGTTAGACCTGCAATTAATGTTGGTATTTCAGTTTCGCGTGTTGGTGGAAATGCGCAAATTAAAGCAATGAAAAAAGTTGCCGGTTCTTTAAGAACAGATCTCGCTCAATTTAGAGAGTTAGAGGCTTTTTCTAAGTTCGGTTCAGATCTTGATAAAGCCACTCAAAGGACACTTGCAAGAGGCGCAAGGCTTGTTGAGTTACTTAAACAAGGGCAGTATGTGCCTGTTCCTGTTGAAAAACAAGTAATAAGTATTTTTATGGGAACAAACGGGTATATGGATGAGATTCCGCTTCATCAAATTAAAAGATTTGAAAAAGAATTGTGGGAATATGTGGAAGTAAATTATCCGGATGTTTTGGAAAGTATTAAAAAAGAAAAACAATTGAGCGATTCAATTGTTGAAAAGCTGAAAAAAATTGCTTCCGAAATGCAGGCTTCTTTTAAAACTTACCCGTCACCTGAAAAGGTAAATGTTTAAAGGTTAGTTCTATTTATGGCAACTTTAAGAGATATAAAAAGAAGAATCAAAAGCGTACAGAGCACCGAAAAAATTACTAACGCTATGAAAATGGTTGCTGCTGCTAAGCTAAGAAAAGCTCAGGAAGGAGTTATTAATGCCCGACCTTATGCTCATGCAATTTTTGATATTTTCTCTCACCTTACCTCTGATGATGATCTAAGCACAAACGTTTTTTTAAAATCCCGGGAAGTTAAAAATGTTGCTTTAGTTATTGTAACAGCTGATAGAGGGCTTTGCGGAGCTTTTAACAGTAATATTATAAAGGAAGCAACAAAGTATATTGATGAAGAAATTAAAAAAAATAATTTGGCTGCCCATTTAGTGTGTGTTGGCAACAAAGGATCTGAATTTTTTAGGAAAAGAGATTATAATGTTGTCTTTAATAAAATAGGGCTATTTTCCAATCTTCAGTTTCAGGCGGCATTTGAAATAACAAATCACATTATTGACGGTTATTTAACCGGCATTTATGATAAAGTTGTGATTATTTATAATGAGTTTAAATCTATTATCCAACAAAAAATTGTTTTAGAACAATTCCTCCCTATTCCGGTTCAAAAAAACAATAAAAAAGAAATTATATCATCGACAAATTATATTTTTGAACCAGATCAAAATTTTATTTTAAATTATCTAATACCAAAGCATTTAAAAGCTCAAATGTGGCGCGTACTACTTGAATCAAACGCATCTGAACTTGGCGCTAAAATGACTGCAATGGATAATGCAACTACTAATGCTAAAGAGATGATTAGAACCTTACAGTTAAAGTATAACAAAGAACGTCAAGCCGCAATTACAAAAGAAATCTTAGAAATTGTTTCCGGGGCAAATGCTCTTAAAGCAGAATGATTAAAGTTGAATATTAAGAAAAATAGTTTATAAATTTGGCAAGATGTTAGAGCAATTATCCCAAAAATTTGAAGCGACACTTAAAAAAATTTCCGGGCAAGGAAAGCTGACCGAAAAAAATATCTCTGATACTTTAAGAGAGATTAGACGTGTCCTTTTAGATGCCGATGTAAATTATAAGGTTGCGAAAGAATTTATAGATAATGTTTCACAAAAAGCTCTTGGCCAAGAAGTCTTGGCTTCCATTACTCCAGGGCAGTTAATTACTAAAATTATTTATGACGAACTTGTTGTATTGCTTGGCAATAGTTCTTCTGAAATAAAGTTAAACGGTTCGGGTATAACAAGGATTTTAATTGTAGGTTTACAGGGTTCTGGTAAAACTACATTTAGTGCTAAGCTTGCAAAGAGACTAAAAGAGAGCAATCACAAGGTGCTGCTGGTTGCGGCGGATATTTATCGCCCGGCTGCAATAGAACAATTAAAACTTCTTGGCTCTCAAATTAATGTGCCGGTATTTTCTCTTGAGGAAAAAGATGCACGTAAAGTTGCATCAGAGGCATTGTCTTACGCAAAAGATAATGGGATTAATACGATTATTGTGGATACTGCCGGTCGTCTTCATATCGATGAAGAAATGATGACTGAAGTATCGGATATCAGAAAAATTATAGAACCGAACGAATCTCTTTTTGTAGTTGATTCTATGACTGGGCAGGATGCTGTAAACTCTGCAAAAGCTTTTAACGAAAAAGTGAATTATGACGGAATTGTTCTTACCAAATTAGATGGTGATGCAAGAGGAGGAGCAGCCCTTTCAATTCGGGCTGTTGTTGGTAAACCTATTAAATTTATTAGCAACGGCGAAAAACTTAATGAACTTGAAGTTTTTCACCCTGATAGGCTTGCTTCGAGAATTCTTGGCAAAGGCGATATTATTTCTCTTGTAGAAAAGGCTCAGGAAAGTTTTGATCAGGAAGAAGCAGATAAGCTTGAAGAGAAATTAAGAAAAAATAAATTTGATTTTGATGATTTTCTTAAGCAAATTAAAGTAATAAAGAAAATGGGTTCTTTATCATCGCTGCTTTCTATGATCCCTGGGCTTGGAAATCAGCTAAAAAATGTTAATTTAGATGACAAAGCTTTTGTTAAAGTTGAAGCTATTATCAACTCAATGACTAAAGAAGAACGAAAGGCACCAAAAATATTAAACGGTAGCCGTCGTAAAAGAATTGCTCGTGGTAGTGGTACATCTATTCAGGATGTTAACCGGCTTATAAAGCAATTCAGTGAGATGCAAAAGATGATGAGCCAATTTTCTAAAAAAGGCTTTAATAATTCTTTAATTAAGAATTTTAAATTTAACTGATTAAGTGTTCAATTATTGGAGGTTCAAATAACTTGGCTGTAAAGTTAAGATTAAGAAGAATGGGTAAGAAAAAACAACCTATTTATAAACTAGTGGCAGCAGATTCAAGATCACCGAGAGATGGTAAATTTCTGGAAGCCATAGGTTTATATAATCCGTTAACAAATCCTCATACTATAGATATAAAGGAAGATAGAGCATTATACTGGCTTAAAGTAGGCGCTCAACCAACAAGTACGGTTAAAAGCTTACTTAGCCAAAAAGGAATTATCTTAAAGAATGAGTTGATTCGAAAAGGTTTACCCGAAGAAAAAATCCTGGAAGAATTAAACAACTGGCAAAAACTTCAAGAGGCTAAAGCTAATATTAGCTCCCAAAAGAAAGCTAAAAATGAAGTCGTTTCAAAAGAAAAGGCCGTTGAAAATGAAGTTGAAAATATTCAAGACAGTACAGCAGAAGTGAAGGGCGCTGCTTCTGAAAAGAATGATTCTGAATAAGGTTTAATTTTCTTTATCAGAATAATTTTACTGTACATTATTTGTTAATGCTCCCGTGCTGTAAAATAGGAGGCTTCTTTCTATGAAGGAATTCATTGAATTTATTGCTAAACACTTAGTGGATAATCCCGATAGTGTTGTTGTTGAAGAAAAGTTGACTGAAGACAACAAGACTTTGCTTGCCCTTAAGGTTAAGTCAAATGACATTGGCAAGGTTATTGGCAAGCAAGGGAAAACTGCTCAAGCTATGAGAACTCTATTGACTGCCGTTTCTGCTAAAGAAGGAAAAAGAGCAGTCTTAGAAATTTTAGATTAAGAGCTTTGACCGAAAGTTTAGTGGACGAATTTTTTTTAATTGCTAAGATCGTTTCTACTTACGGTGAAAAAGGTTTTGTCAGAATTGTTTCTTTCTCTGATTTTCCGGATAGGTTCTTTGACCTAAAAAATGTATTCATAGACTTTTTCGGAAGCTGGAAGACTTTTTTTGTTAATGATGTAAAAAAACATAAAAATTTTTTCACTCTTAAATTTAAAAATTTTGATTCTGATAAAGATGTATCTGTCCTTGTGGGTAAGGAAATTTTTGTGGACAGTAAAGATGTTGTTAAGCTTCCTAAAAATAAATATTTTATTCATGATATTATAGGAAGTAAAGTTTTTAGGAACAACAAGGAATTCGGTATTGTCGAAGATGTTCTTAATTTTCCGGCAAATGATGTTTATGTTATTAGTAGCTTTGGTAAAGAAGTGCTAATCCCTGCTGTTAAAGAGTTCATTGAAAGATTTGATCCGGTTGAAAAAATTTTAATTTTAATACCTGGGGACGAGCTTTTCGAAGATGATGAGAATTGATATTATCTCGGCTGTTCCAGACCTGCTTGTCAGCCCTCTTAATACAAGTATAATTAAAAGGGCACAGGATAAAGGTATAGTGAAAATTGTGATACATAATTTGCGTGATTATGCTCGTAATAAGCATAAGCAAATTGATGATAAACCTTTTGGAGGCGGTGCAGGAATGGTTCTTAAGCCGGAACCTTTTTTTGAGTGCATAGAAAGTCTTCTGGAGGAACGAAAATACAACAACATAATTTTTACTACTCCCAAAGGAAAGATATTTAACCAAAAAATGGCTAATAAACTTTCACTTGGTGAAAATATTATGTTTGTTACCGGGCATTACAAGGAAATTGATGACCGTGTTAGAGAAAAATTTGCAACAGATGAAATTTCTATTGGTAATTTTGTTTTAACCGGCGGTGAACTTCCTGCTCTTTTAATAATAGATGCTGTAGTTAGAGTTATCCCCGGTGTTCTTAATGATAGCGAATCTGCCCTTGATGATTCTTTTCAAGATGGAGAAATAATAGAAGCTCCATATTTTACAAGACCGGCAGTTTACAGAGGGATGAAAGTTCCAGATGTACTTCTTTCTGGCAATGAAAAAGAAATTAAAAAGTGGAAAGAAGAACAATCCAAAATCTTAACAAATAGATGGAGAAATTTTAATAATTTAGCGGAGTAAGCAATGGTTAACTTAAATAACATATTACCAGATCAACAAAAAACAGATATGCCGGTGTTTAACCCCGGAGATCATATTCGTGTTCATGTTAGAGTTATCGAAGGTGATAAAGAAAGAATTCAGCCTTTTGAAGGCGATGTAATCAAAATAAGCGGAAGTGGTTTATCAAAGACATTTACTGTAAGAAAAATTTCTAGTGGCGTTGGTGTAGAAAGGATTTTCCCATATAACTCACCTAAAATTGCAAAAATAGAAATTCTTAAAGAAGGAAATGTTAGAAGGGCTAAGCTTTACTACTTGCGTAACCTTTCGGGTAAAGCTGCAAGAATTAAATCTAAAACTTAATTCGCCATTTTTGCGCTGGTTACCGTTTTAACTTGATTTATATTTGTTTAAGGGCATAATTTAATTTGTGCCCTTTTTTATTATTATAAATTTTGATTTGTTTATGCAATTGTTTCTCCCTCAAAATATATTTGGCAAGTTGATTGCGGATAATCTTCTTCCGGAGTGTGATAAAAATATTAATTACATGCCCTCATCTTTGCTAAGCAAAACTCTAAAAGATTCTGAGTCCGCAGTAGCATTAATTCCTACTTCAGATTTAATTCAAAACAAGGATTTCTTTGTATCTAAAAAATTCGGTTTATCTTTTGAAGGAGGTTTGTGTAACTCTTATTTTTATTTTATACCTGGGCAAAAAGAAATTTCCGAAATTGCTCTGGTTGGTGATGTTTCATCCGTTGAAGTTATTTTTAGTAAAATTTTATTTAAAGAAATTTATAATACTGATGTTGGAATTAAAATAGTTTCTGATGACTCCAGGCTTAATGGCTTAAATTATCTTGAATCTGGAGATAAAAATTTTTTTTCTGGTAAATTTTTAGACGGAATAAGCTTTGCCGAAGAAATAATTGATGCGTTAAATTTGCCTTTTGTAAATTATGTTTTTGCCTCAAAAGAAAAATCTTTAATTGAAAAAATAAATGGAGATTTTTTAGGATTGGGAAATCGTTTATATGATTATGTTGAGTCTGATAAGCATGTAAAATATTTTTCTTTGCCCACCTCAAATTATATTAAAGAAAACATTTCTTCATTGGTTATTGATTTTGAACAACAAGATCTGGAAGGAATAACCCAGCTCATTCAGCTTCCTTATTTCCATGGTATAATCAATGATATAGTTGAAGTAAATTTTGTGTAAAATTAAATTTTTTTCCTTAATAAAAATAGTTAGATATATGCAGCACAGATTATCAAAACTGTGCTGCTAAAATTACAAGGCTATGTGAGAAACGCTCATTACATCTGGATTGTCCTGCATAAGTTTAATCATTTCAGTTGAAATTGGACTTTTTAATTTCATAGTGCAGCATGCAACAACGCCCCCCTCGAAAATAATATTTTCAATTTCTTCAATGTTTATATCGTGTCCTTTTATAATTTCCATTATTGAAGCTAAAACTCCAGGCTTATCGTAATGCTTAATTACAAGCTGGTAGTGTGAATCAACAATTTTTGCCCGGTTAACCCAATGTGCAATTATTCCGCTATTCAAATAATCTTTAATAATTCTAACTGTTTCTTCGGCTACAGCATTTTGTGCTTGTTCTGTAGAGGCACCTATGTGGTGAGTTACATAAACATTTTGCATCGATTGAAGTGGAGACGAGATTTGAGCTTCTTTCTGTTCCGGCTCATTTTTAATAACGTCAAGCGCAACTCTTATATTTTTAGTTTTTATAGCTTCAATTAAAGCTTCTTCATCTATTAAATCTGCGCGTGCGGTATTTATGAGAAGAGAGTTATGTTTCATGTAGCTAAACATTTCTCTGTTGAAGAGTCCTTTAGTTTGAGGGCTTGCTGGTAGGTGAAGTGTTACAATGTCGCATAAAGGAAGTAGTTGATTCATTTCTGAGAAATCTTTTATTTGCTTGTCGTTTATTCTTGAAATATCTTTTCCATAAACGTTCATACCAAAGGCACGTGCTCTTGCAGCAACTTCTTTTCCAATGTTACCAACGCCAATAATTCCTAATGTTTTTCCCATTAAGCCTTGTGCTTTAGAATATTCTCCCTTATTCCATTTACCATTTCTAAAATCTATAACATTATCAGGGATTCGTCTATCGAGGGAAATAATCAAACCAATTGTTAATTCGGCAACGGCAACAGCATTCATGCCAGGGCAGTTAGCAACGTAAATACCTTTTTGATTAGCAGCGGGAATGTTTATATTGTTAACGCCAGAACCAGCTCGAATAATCAAATTGAGATTTTTACTTGTGTTAATTGTTTCTGCAGTTACAACTGTAGAGCGTACAACTAAAATATCGACATCTATGGCAGCTTCCGGAAGATCTGCTTCACCCAGTTTTGGGGAATAAATTACATCAAGATCAATGTCCTGAAGCTGTTTTATATACATTTCAGGAAATTTATCGGCAATTAGTACTTTTACTTTCATGTTAGCTCCTTATTGATAAGTTATTTTTATGAACGTTATCTTTTTCCATTTGTGATTTTCTAAGAAAGAAATTCTTTTCTCAGAATAATATAAAAAAACATAGAAGATTTTTATTTTAACATAGGAATATTTAAGTTAAACAATTTTGCATTACTTATTGCTCTTTCGTAACCAGCATCAGCGTGGCGTACAATGCCGATCCCTGGGTCGTAAGTTAAAACTCTTTTAAGGCGTTTTTCAGCAGAAGGTGTTCCATCAGCAACAATAACCATTCCGGCATGAATTGAATTTCCAATACCCACTCCACCACCGTGATGAACCGAAACCCAACTAGCACCGCCTATTGCATTTAATAAAGCATTTAGAATAGGCCAGTCTGCAATTGAATCGCTGCCGTCTTTCATGTCTTCTGTTTCTCGATTTGGTGAAGCAACAGACCCACAATCAAGGTGGTCGCGTCCGATTACAATGGGCGCCTTCACTTTACCATTTGCAACAAGATCATTAAATATTTTTCCCATCTTTGCACGTTCGCCATATCCAAGCCAGCAAATTCTTGCGGGTAAACCCTGAAATTGAACTTTTTTTTGAGCAAGGTTAATCCAATTTAGTAATGATTTATTTTCGGGAAAAGCATCCCTAATAGCTTGGTCTGTTGTATAAATATCCGCAGGATCGCCTGATAAAGCTACCCAGCGGAACGGACCTTTGCCGTCGCAGAATAAAGGACGGATAAATTCTGGTACAAATCCCGGAATGTCGAAAGCATTTTGAACGCCATTAGCTTTTGCTTCACCACGTATGTTATTTCCGTAGTCAAATGTAACAGCACCTTGTTTCTGAAACTCAAGCATAGCATTAACATGCTGTACAATAGTATTTTTTGCTCGTTTTATATATTCATCTGGATTATTTTTTCGAAGAGCAATTGCAGTTTCGAAACTCATTCCCATTGGAACATATCCATTTAATGTATCATGTGCAGAAGTCTGGTCAGTAAGAATATCCGGAATAATTCCTTTATTGAGAATAAGAGGTAATACTTCGCCAGCATTACCAATTAAACCAACCGAGAGAGGTTTTCTGTCTTTTTTAGCTTTAAGGACTAAACGTAAAGCATCATCAAGATTATCGGACATAGCATCAAGATAACCCGTGGCTACTCTTTTTTGAATTCTTATTTTGTCAACATCAATTCCTAAAAATGCAGCGCCGTTCATAGTTGCGGCTAAAGGTTGTGCACCACCCATTCCTCCAAGTCCAGCAGTAAGCAAGAATTTTCCGCTAAGATCGCTGTTAAAATATTTTCTTCCACATTCGGCAAAAGTTTCATAAGTGCCCTGAAGTATACCTTGAGTGCCAATATATATCCAACTTCCTGCTGTCATTTGCCCAAACATTGTTAAGCCCATCTGTTCAAGGCGTCTGAATTCATCCCAATTAGCCCACTTGGGTACCATCATTGCATTAGAAATGATTATTCGGGGAGCATCTAAATGAGTACGAAAAACTGCTACTGGCTTACCGGATTGAACAAGAAGTGTCTCGTCATTTTCAAGTTTTTTTAGTGTTGAAATTATTTCTTGATAACATTCCCAATTTCTAGCAGCTTTTCCGCTGCCGCCATAAACAATAAGTTCAGAAGGCTTTTCCGCAACTTCTGAATCAAGATTATTCATTAACATTCTCATTGCAGCTTCTTGAATCCAGCCTTTACATGATAAAGCTGTACCGCGAGGAGCTTTAATTTTTAATTTATCTTCCTCAGATATCATTTTTATCTCCTAAAAAATGCGTAGCCTTATGTAGCCTAATATTGAATGTTAATTATAATGCAACTTTGGTAAAATGCAAAGAGTTGAAGTAAAAATTAATCTGGACCTTTTACTTTTCCAATATTGCATTATCCCAAATAAAATTTTATTTGAAAGAGGATTTTTATAAGTTTATAAAATTCTACTCTCTTCATTTGCACATTCAATCTTTCGTTTATCAATCTTTATTACGAATGCAATTCTTAATCTTCAAAATGTTTATCTATTAAGTTTTCGTATTGAATAAGTATTGTTTTATAAAACCATTTTTTTATAAACCAACTTTTGCTTATTACTTTTTGCAAATGCTTAATATTTTCAACAAGGTTAAATTTAAGTTTGGTACGTTCTTCTTTTGTAAGTTTTATAACCTCATCATTGCCATTTAATTTATCAAGCAATGATTTAAAAACCCTAATCTCGGAGAAATATTTGCTATCTCCTTCAATTTGTTTTAAAGTTTGGTTACAAAATGTTTTTAATATTTTTTTTTCATTTTTATCAAATTCAAAATTATAGTTTGTAAATAGTTTCTTCATCTTTTCCCGTATAAGTCTTAAGTGATAGTAATTTGTCCCTTATTTTTTGGAAACCTGGTTTAATAATGTTGTAAATATAATTTAATCTTTCTTTATAAGGAATAAAAGCCGATTTCATTGAATTGATTGTAATTTTTTCAATGTCGTCAAGTGTCAGGTTAAAAGTTTCTGAAGCAATAATAAATTCTTTAGTAAGATTGGTATTACTCATTAGTCTGTCATCAGTGTTTAAGCAGACTCTGAATTTTTCTTTATAAAGCAATCCAAATGGGTGTTTTTCAATGCTTTCTACAGCGCCGGTATGCAAATTACTTAAAAGGCAAATTTCCAGGGGAATTCTTTTATCGAGAATGTATTGTGCAAGATCACCAAAGCCGACAACGTTTCCTTCTTTGTCGAGTATAAAATCTTCAATTAAATGAGTAGCATGTCCAATACGATGAGCACCGCACCACTGAATAGCCTGCCAAATAGATTCTTTGCCAAAAGCTTCGCCAGCATGTATTGTAATGTTAAAATTTGCTCTTTGAATAAACTGAAAGGCTTCGATATGTTTTTTGGGTGGATAGCCACCTTCTTCGCCGGCAAGGTCGAAACCGACCACTCCATTATTTCTAAAATTAACTGCAAGCTCAGCTATTTCCAAAGTGTTTTTCATGTTACGCATTCCACAAAGAATTAGTCCGTAGCCAACGCCAAAATCCTTTTTACCTTTTTCAAGACCATTAAGAACAGCAGCAACAACATCTTCGTGATATAAACCTTTTGAAGTATGAAACACTGGAGCAAAACGAGTTTCTACATAACAAACTCCGTCATTCTTCATGTCTTCCATCATTTCGTAAGCTGTTCTTTCTAAAGCTTCTCTTGTTTGCATTACTGCACACGTGTGTTCAAAACCTTGCAGATATTCCACAAGGTTTCCTTTGTTTGCTCCTCGATGAAACCAATGAGCTAACTCTACAGGATCTTTAGTAGGAAGCTTGTTGTATTTTATATCCTTTGCAAGTTCAATTACTGTTTGTGGACGTAATCCTCCATCAAGATGGTCATGCAACAGTACTTTTGGGACTAAGTTAACAATTTCTTGAGTAGTCAAATGAACCTCTCTTTTTATCTGAAAAATATTGTTTTAAAACGGCAAAATCAATTTGATAAAAATTGTTTTAACCTTTTTTAATAACTAAATGAAGCCAAGAAAACAAATAGAATTATAAAACCAATTCCTTGACTATGGAAAGTTAATATACTAATTTTGTTATTAAAAATAAGACTACAAATGGAGATAAAATGTTTCGTACAAAATTTTTAATAATTGGTTTATTTCTCATCGGTTTAACAATTACCGGTTTTGAGTGTTCTTCTACTGAACTTACTAGTGCAAGGCTATATATTCAGCAGAAGAATTATCCTAAGGCTCTTGAAGTTCTTCATGAGGAAGTGACAAAAAATCCAAAGAGTGACCAAGGGTATTATTTAATGGGTAATGTATATGGAGAGCTGGGCGTTTATGATTCTATGGTTACTGCATTGAATCAGTCACTAGCAATTAGCAATCAGTATGCTAGTAACATTAAAGATTTAAAGCGATATTATTGGGCACAAGTTTATAATCATGGTGTTGCATTCTTCCAAAAAGCAACGAACACTAAGGATAAGGACAGTGCAGCTATCGATTATGAAAAATCGATTAATTCTTTTAAAGATGCCATTTTAATTGAACCAGATTCTGTTGACGGCTATAAAAATTACGCATTCGTCCTTATGAACCAAGGTAAATATGATGATGCTATTGAACCACTGAAAACTCTAATTGCTAAGGATTCTGCTATAGAAGGTTACAAATATTTAGGTGAGATATACTATGATAAAGCTTCTAAATTAAAGTCAAAGTATATGGAAACTCACAACGTTGAAGATAGCGTTCAAGCTTTAGATTATTTTAATCAAACTATTTCTTTGTTAGAACAAGCGAGAAAAATTTATCCTAACAATGGCGAAATTTTAGCTATGTTATCAAATTCTTATGTTAATGCCGATAAAACAACAGAAGCACTTGATACTTTTAAGAGCAGCGTTCAACAAGAACCTAACAATAAGTATTATCGTTATAACTACGGTGTTGTTTTGTTAGGTACTAAAGATTATAAGGATGCCGAAGAACAATTTAAAAAGGCAATAGAAATTGATCCGAATTACGAAAATGCCAATTACAATCTTGCTGTTACATATGTAAAATGGGGTGCAGATTTGGCGAAAGAAGCGATTGATAAAAATGATACTGGGAATACCCTCTACAAAGATAAATATGAGGCTGCTATTCCATTGCTTAAAAAAGTTCTTGAAACAAGAAGTGAAGATCCAAGCCTGTGGGAGCTTCTTGGAAGAGTATATACTGCCTTAGGTCAGGAAACGCAAGCAAAAGAAGCTTTCAATAAGGCTGATCAGTATAGAAAGTAATTTTAATATTTAATTCAATTTTTGATAATGCCGACATTATCATTGTTCAAGCCGGCTTTTATGTACGGCAAACATGATGATCTCGGCATTTGTTAATATAAAAAAAAACTATAAACTAAATGTGAAGAATTAAAATGGATAAGTCTAATAAGGAAAATCCCCTAAATAACCAACAAAATGAGCAGCAGATAAATATTGAAATTGGTGAAAAGGAAGCAGAAGGCATTTACTCAAATCTTGCAATAATAACTCATTCTCCAGCAGAATTTATTATAGATTTTACACGAATTGTACCTGGTGTTCCTAAAGCAAAAGTACACGCAAGAATTATCACTACACCTCAGCATGCAAAAATGCTTATGAAAGCATTAAAAGATAATATTGAAAAATTTGAAGCAAGATTTGGCGAAATTGTAATCGAAATACCGCAAAATCAGCATTTTGGTTTTATTCCTGCAAATCCCGATGAAAAGGTTAATTAAAATAATTAGTTTTTAAAATACTATTGATTTGCCAAAATTAAAATTCTATATTTATTGAAAATACTTAGGAATAGATGAAAGAAAAAGTATATATAGAAACCTATGGCTGCCAAATGAATGTGGCAGATTCAGAACTTGTAATGGGAATTCTAAAAAGTTACGGCTATTCTTTTACTAAAGAAATAACAGATGCCGATGTTATTTTCCTTAATACTTGCAGTATCCGCGAAAACGCAGAACAGCGTATTTATGGAAGACTTGGAAATCTAAAAAACTTAAAATCTGAAAAGCCCAACCTAATAGTAGGAGTTCTCGGATGTATGGCTGAAAGATTAAGACAAGATTTAATAGAAGAAAAAAAAATTGTGGACATTGTCGTTGGCCCAGATGAATATAGGTCTTTACCAGAATTTATTAGTGCTGCTTTCAACGGTGAAAAAGGAATTGGAGTTCGGCTTTCGAGAACTGAAACATACGACGATATTATTCCTTACAGGGAAGATGGGCTTCAGGCTTGGATTTCAGTAATGCGTGGATGTGATAAGTTCTGTACGTTCTGTGTAGTTCCTTTTACCCGCGGCAGAGAAAGAAGCCGTTCTCTCCAGTCTATTATTGACGAAATCAAAAATCTATCCCAAAGAGGATTTAGAGAAGTTACTCTTCTGGGGCAAAATGTTAATTCATATAGGGATAATGAAAACGATTTTGCGGATCTTCTTTCTGCCGCTGCTTCTATAGATAGAAAAATTAGGATTAGATTTACCACTTCACATCCGCAGGATTTATCGGACAAGCTTTTATATACAATTGCTGAGCATCCTAACATTTGCAATTATATTCATCTTCCGGTGCAATCTGGTTCAAATAGAATATTAAAATTAATGAACAGAACCTATACTGTAGAATATTATTTGCAATTAATAGATAAAGCAAAAAAAATTATCCCTAACGTCAGCTTTTCTACCGATATAATTTCTGGATTTCCCACTGAAACAAATGAAGACCACTTAATGACCCTTGATATAATGCGCCAAGTTCGATACGATGGGGCATATATGTTTAAATATTCTGCTCGCGAAGGTACAAAAGCCTATAAAATGAACGACGATGTTTCCGATGAAATCAAAACTAAAAGACTCCAGGAAATTATATTACTTCAACAGCAGATTTCCTTAGAAAAAAATAAAGAACTTCTTCATAAGGATGAAATAATTCTTGTGGAAGGTAAAAGCAGAAAATCAGATGAATTTCTTTCTGGTAGAACTGATTCAAACAAAGTTGTAATTTTCCCTTTTGATGAAAAAATAAAAGAAGGCGATTACGTAAAAGTAAAAATAAACCGTGTTACATCCGCTACTTTATTTGCAGAAGTTGTGGATAGCTCTAATCAGCTATCTGAAAATTTTGCTCTTACTGCTTAAAATTTATTCGATTGTTGTTTTTGTAAAAAAATCATTTGTTGGAATATTTTTTACATTTAATATAAGAAGATGGGATTTTACCTTAAAATAATTTTCTTTGCGTTTTTCTTTATTATGCCTTTTGAAAAAACATTTGCGCAAGAAGTAAATGTAGTACCGTATCTAAAACTAATTGAGGACGGTAAAAAAGACACCGTTAGACAAATTTTATCGGAATTAAAAAAACAGCATCCTAACGATCCTTCTGTGATGTTTTTAGATGCTGTTTTAACAGAAAATGCGCAGCAATCTCTACCTATTTATACCCAAGTTTATCAAAACTATCCAAAAAGCAAATATGCAGATGCTGCTTTGTACAGAGTTTACTCATATTATTATGCAATTGGAATTTACAGTTCTGCAAAAAAATTTCTTGCTAAGCTTAAAAAAGATTATCCCAATTCGCCTTATTTATCAATAATAAACCAAAATATTCCACAAAGAGATGACAGTATTGCTTCTGACAAAAAAGCTTTATCTAATGTAATAGTATCAAATCGACAAAATGAACAAACAAATGCAATAACAGGCAATTATAAATTTACAATTCAAGCTGGGGCATTTTCTTCACTCGATAATGCTAAATCTCTAAGTAAGTCTTTTGAAGATGCAGGATATTTTTCGAAGATTGAAAATAAATCAGTAGCTGGTGCAACTTTTCACGTTGTTTATTTAGGAAGATTTTTGAACGAAGAGGATGCAAAAAAAATTCTTCTGCAAGTAAATTCAAAATATAATCTAGACGGCAGAATCGTTCCATTAAATTAAGAGTTATAATGTGAATATTAAATTTGTCGGTACTGGCTCCGGTAAAACATCGCTTAAAAGATTTTATTCTTCTTTATTATTTAAAGTTGAAGACTATAACCTATTGATTGATTGCGGTGACGGTATTTCTAAAGCTTTGTTAGAACAGGAAATTCATTTTAACCAAATAAATGGGATTTTAATTTCACATCTTCATCCTGATCATTTCTCCGGTCTTTTTACACTTCTTGTTCAAATGAAGTTGAATGAAAGAAAAGAAGAATTAGACCTTTTTATACATGAAGCAATAATTGAACAGGTGAAAAAATCCATCTTACAGTTCTATATATTTATTGAGCGAATTAATTTTGATATTGTCTTTAATGCATTTGGAGATGAAGAAACTATAAAAATAAAAAGCAATTTTTCTTTCCTTTCAAGGCAAAATTCGCATCTTGAAAAATACAAAGCTTATGATAATGAATATAAATTAAAATTTAATAGCAGTAGTTTTCTATTTAAACATGATGATAAATTAGTCTTTTATACCGCTGATATTGGAAAAGAAAAGGATTTATTTTTATTTGAAGAAAACCATTTTCATGTAATGATTACAGAAATTTCTCATATAGGGTTGGGAGAAGTATTAAGTGCTTTTAAAAAAATGTCTCCCGAAAAATTAATTTTAACTCATATTAGTGATGATGAAGAACATTTAATTGATGAATTATTTGTAAAACTTAAAGTTCCAAACTTTGAAAGAATTTTTAAGGCTTATGACGGGATGATTCTTACCATATAACCATGATTATTGCACCGACCTTTAATTAAGATTTATTTTATCCTATATTTTATTGTCTATTTATTACTTTATTGGAATTGACAAAAAGAAATGACAGTTGACGAATTTAAACAAAAATTTGGTATAATTGGTAAAAGTAAAGAAATTAGAGATTTAGCTGATATTGCCATGCAGGTAGCATTGTCAGATATTTCTGTGCTTATCTACGGAGAGAGTGGGGTTGGAAAAGAAGTATTCGCGAATGCCATTCACGGATATAGCAAGCGTGCCGATAAACAAATGGTAAGTGTTAACTGCGGTGCAATTCCGGAAGGAATTCTAGAAAGTGAATTGTTTGGGCATAAAAGGGGTTCTTTTACGGGAGCTCTCGAAAACCGGAAGGGCTATTTCGAAATAGCAGATGGAGGTACACTTTTTCTTGACGAAATAGCTGAAATGCCACTTACCACTCAGGTAAAACTTCTTCGTGTCTTAGAAACAAAAGAGTTTATGAAAATTGGTGCCGAAACCGTTACTAAAGTAGATGTTAGAATTATTGCTGCAACAAATAAAGAGCTTCAAAATGAAGTTGATGCAAGGCGTTTTAGAGAGGATTTATACTTTCGGCTTAAAGCCGTTACAATAAATATCCCCCCCTTAAGAAAAAGAAGAGGTGATATTGAAGAAATGGTTTATTTCTTTGCTAATAGTTTTGCCGAGAAAAATAAAATTGAACTTCCCAAATTTACAGAAGATGCAATGGAGCTTTTGGTAAATTATGATTGGCCCGGCAATGTAAGAGAATTAAAAAACATAGTTGAAACCGCTATTGCCTTAAATCGGGATAAAATTTTAAACTCGAGCTCTTTTATTCCATTACTTATGCCCAAGGATGCCAATAACTCAAATAGAAATTTACCAATTTTTTTAAAAAAATCGCCTGAAGAAGCAGACAGAGAAATTCTTTATAGAGCCTTATTCGAACTGAAAAAAGATATTATGGAATTAAAAGATTTAATTACTCAAAATAATATTGTAGTAAGTTCAACAGATAATAATCCTAATCCAGTGGAAATTTTACCTCTTAGCCAAGTTGAAAAAGAAGCTATCAAAAATGCACTCGACATTACAAGGGGAAACAAACGTAATGCTGCGCGTATGCTTAACATAAGCGAGAGAACTTTATACAGAAAGATAAAAGAATATGATTTGCAATAAAAAAAGTACGAAAAAAATGACTTTGTTTTTTTTCGAAAAGAATATACGATTTTTTAAAACGATATTAAAGGATAAAATTCCTCACCTGTCACCAGCTTTATTATTTCTCTTGTTTATCAGCCCAATCATAATTAATTTTGGGGGTTGTGGTATATATTCTTTTACAGGCGCTTCAGTTCCCAAACATATTAGAACAATTACAATACCAGTTGCGCAAGACAGAAGTGGTTCTGGAGAGCCGGCACTTAATGAGCAATTTACTAATATGCTCATTCAAAAATTTATAGACGATAATACATTACAGATTGTAAATAAAAACAATGCAAATTCAGTTTTAGAATGTACAATCACTTCTTTAACCGATGCGCCGGCGGTTGTTTCTGCCGGTGAAAATGTAACTTCAAGAAGAGTTACTATTGTAGTACAGGCAGTTTACAGGGATCTTGTACAAAGAAAAACTATTTTTGATAAAAGTTTTTCTAATTACGGCGATTATGCTGCTTCCGGTAGCATAAGCGAAAGAAAAAATGCAATCCAAACTGCCCTCGATAAAATTACACAGGATATTCTTCTTGACACTGTTTCTGGATGGTAACAAATTAAAATAATTTTTTAAGGTTTAAAAAATGGATAACGTGGTTCTTGTTTCATATTTTATTTCTCTTTCGGTGTTGTTTATATTTGGGTTACACGGATTTATTATGATTTATTATTATAACAAATACAAAAATGTAAAATTTACGCCAAAAGAAAATTTCAACAACGATTATAAAGTTACAATTCAGCTTCCTCTTTATAATGAATATTATGTTGTTGATAGATTAATCGATACAGTATGTGAAATCGATTATCCAAAAGATAAAATGGAAATTCAGGTACTTGATGATTCTACTGATGAAACTGCACAATTAGTTGCTGAATTAGTTGAAAAAAAGAAAAAAGAAGGGTTTGATATCTGCCAAATCAGAAGAGGCTCTCGAGAAGGATTTAAAGCTGGAGCATTAAGGGAAGGACTAAAAGTTGCAAAAGGTGATTTTATTGCAATTTTTGATGCTGATTTTATTCCTCAAAAACAATTTCTGAAGAAAACTCTTTCTTACTTTACCGATCCAGGCGTAGGGATGGTTCAAACTCGTTGGGAACATTTAAATAGTGATTATTCCATTTTAACTAAAGCTCAAGCTTTGGCTTTAGATGGTCACTTTGTAATTGAGCAAAGCGTAAGAAATAAAGCCGGATTTTTTATTACTTTTAATGGCACTGGTGGCGTTTGGAGAAAAACCTGTATTGAAAGTGCTGGTAACTGGGGTACCGATACTCTTGCTGAAGACTTGGATTTAAGTTATCGTGCTCAACTTAAAGGCTGGAAGTTTGTCTTTTTAAAAGATTTTACTTCACCCGCAGAATTACCTGCTGAAATCAATGCACTTAAAACTCAGCAGTTTAGATGGACTAAGGGCCATATTGAAACAGCTAAAAAAGTTCTTCCTTTAGTATGGAAATCTAAGATTCCACGAAGAGTTAAAATCCAGGCAACATTTCATTTAACAAGCAATTTTGTTTTTCCGTTTATTTTGCTTTCTGCAATTCTTAACGTTCCGTTAATTTTTATAAAAAACAGTGGGCCTCATCAGTTATATTTTGCAGTGATGTCTTTATTTGTTTTAGCTTTTATTGGTTCGTTTATGTTTTACTTATATTCGCAAAAAGACATTCGAGCCGACTGGAGGAAAAAAATTGTTTTGTTCCCTCTTTTTATGGCTGGAAGTATGGGATTTGCGGTTAATAATTCACGTGCGGTTGTTGAAGGTTTATTAAATCGGAAAAGCGAATTTGTTCGTACTCCTAAATTCAAGGTAATGAATTCCAAAGATTCTTGGATCGGTAAAAAATATTCAACAAGGAAAATTGGTTTTTCTGTAATAGTTGAATTAGTTCTTGCCGTCTATTGTTTGGTCGGAATAGCTGCCTCTATTTATTTTCTTGAAATTGCAGCTCTTCCATTTCAGTTATTATTCTTTTTAGGTTTTTCATTTGTATCTTATACATCAATCAAACATGCTTTATCTAAAGCATAGAAGGTTAAATTGCCAAAAACAAAGCACGAAATATTTAACGACAAAGTTCGTTTGATATACGAATATAATAAACGATCTCCTTTGTTTTTAAGAATGGCAAACACGGAGATCGAAAATAATAATCTTGATAATGCACTTTTAATTTTACAATCCGGAATCAAAATCTATCCTCAATATGCAGCTGCTTATTTCTTAATTGGAAAGGCTTATACACTTCTTGGTGATTACGGGCTTGCATTAAAAAATTATAAATTGGGAAGTGATTTGATCAATTCAAAAAAGTCTTACGATTATTATTTAAACGAACTTGAAAATATAAAAAGACAACGTTCCTTGTTCGACAATAATGTCAAAAATATTTTTTTATTTGATGAAGAGGAAAGTGGAAGTAAATCTTCTTCAGGAGAAAAAACAGCAGCATATCCGAAGAAAGAAATAGAAAAAACAAATCCTATTGAAGAAAATTTAAATGAACTTGCCAATAAAATTTCGAATGCAAAAATTCCCGAAGTCTCAGAGGAAATTTTTGAAAACGAAGATTCTTTTTTAGATAATTCCACTGGTGCTAACTTGATAGTTTCTGAAACTTTGGCAAAAATTTACACTACTCAAGGCGAATATTTAGAAGCAATTAAAGTTTACAAAAAATTGATGAACAAATTTCCAAATAAGATAAAACTTTATTCTGATAAAATTAACCAACTTCAATCGAAGATTGATTCTTAAATTTCCTCAATTTATCATATCATTTGAAGATGCCTTCAAAAAAAAAACCACAAAAACTGAATAGAAATTTTTTTGTCCGTGAAGTCCTAACGGTTGCAAAAGAATTACTAGGAAAAATAATCGTAAAGAAAAATGATGTAACTCTTTCTGGTAAAATTGTAGAAGTTGAAGCATATAACGGTGATATTGACGAAGCAGCTCACACTTTTACAGGCAAAACAAAAAGAAATTCCATTATGTTTGGTGAAGGCGGTTTTTTTTATGTTTACTTTACTTATGGAGCGCATTATTGTTGCAATGTTGTAACCGGTTTTGAAGGGCAAGGCACTGCAGTACTTATCCGTGCTGTTGAACCTATCGATGGAATCGAATTAATGATTGAAAATAGATTTGGGAAGAAATTTGCTACAGAAAAAGAAATTTTAAATTTAACAAACGGTCCAGGAAAAGTCTGCCAAGCTTTCGGTATAACAAAAAAACATTACGGTTTAGATTTAACAGGGGATGAAATTTTCCTTCTTAACCAGCCCAAAGTTAAAGATGAAAATATTGTTGTAACGAAGAGAATAGGAATTAAAAAATCAGTAGATTTGCCATGGCGTTTTTATATTAAGAATAATCCTTACATTTCGAGAAGATGACCAATTCAAAAAATTTTTTGATTGCACGAACAGATCGTATAGGCGATGTAATTTTATCGCTTCCAATGGCTGAACTTATTAAAAAACAACATAAGGATTGCAGAATCACTTTCTTAGTACGTGATTATACAAAAGACCTGTTGTTAAATCATCCTTTTATTGATGAAGTGATTACTCTTGATGAGAAAAATAATAAAATTAAATTATCATCCAACATCAAAAAAATTGCAAAACACAAATTTGGATATGCTATTGTTGTTAATCCATCCTTTAAATTAACGCTTATTATTTTTTTATCTGGAATAAAAGTAAGAATCGGCAGTGGATTTAGATTATACTCAATTCTTTTTAATAGAAGGGTCTACGTCCATAGAAAATATGCTGGTATGCACGAGCTTGAATTTAATGTTGATCTTCTTAGGCAAATTGGAATAGCTGAAAAAATTAATAAACGGAATGTTAAATTCAATCTTCAAGTAGATATTGAAAGTGGAAGATGGATTGATGCACTGCTTGTTCAAAATAAAATTGACAAAACTAAACCAATGATTATTATTCATCCTGGCAGTGGCGGAAGTGCTGTTGATTTACCCATTGAAAAATTTAAAGAGTTGATAAATAATATTTTGTTATTAGACAAATTCTATATTGTTCTTACGGGAACAAATGATGAAAAAAAATTATGCGATGAATTAAAAACTTCTGATAAAATATTGAACTTTGCGGGAATGCTTTCGTTAAAACAGTTAACCGCACTTATAAAAAGATGCGATATTTTTATAGCAAATTCCACCGGTCCATTGCATATTGCTGCGGCGCTTGATAAATATGTGATAGGATTTTATCCTAAGATTACGGTTTGCTCAGCAAAACGATGGGGTCCATATACAACAAAAAGTTTTGTGTTCGAACCTACAATAGATTGTAAAAGTTGTTCCCGCAAACAATGTGAAAAATATAATTGTATGAGCTTTATTAGTGTAGAAAAAATTATAGAAAAAATTCAACAAATCTATCTGCTTAGTCCAAATTCAGGAGAAGGTAATGTTTAGAAAGAATTTTCGTGGGTTGATTTTATTACTGGTTATAACCTTTGTAATATCCAATAGTTTTGCTCAAAAAGATAAAGATGAGTTTAGGGTAATTAAAAACAAGGCATTTAAAGTAGGTGAAAAACTTACCTTTGCAGTTAAATACGGCTTTGTAACAGCAGGTATTGCCACAATGGCAATTCCAAGACTTACAAAAATTTCCGGAAGAAATGTATATGACATTACTTTTGACGTTAATTCAGTTCCAAGCTTCGATTGGATTTATAAAGTTAGAGATCATTACGAAACTTTTTTGGATGAAACTGGAATATTCCCTTGGCGTTTTGAACAACACATTCGGGAAGGTAAATACACTAAAGATTTTTCTGCTTTTTTCGACCAACGAAACGGAAGAGCAAAGACTAGCGGAGGTGAATATAAAATACCAAAATATGTTAATGATATTGTTTCTGCTTTTTATTTAGCCAGAACTTTTGATTATTCTGATATGAAAAAAGGCGAATTAATTCATCTACAAAATTTCTATAAAGATACCACCTATAATTTAGAAGTTAGGTTTATTGGAAGAGAAACTGCTAAAGTTTCTGCAGGAACTTTTAATTGTTTTGTAGTTGAACCTATTATTCAAAAGGGTGGATTATTCAAGAGTGAAGGCAGCATACTTATTTGGCTTACTGATGACGAACTTAAAATTCCTGTAAAAGTTGAAACTAAAATTATAATAGGCTCAATTGATGCGGAATTAATCAAATATGAAGGATTAGCTGGTCCTATTAAATCTAAGATTGATTAGACTCAAAAGGTTAAATTTCTAATTATGAAGTATTGATTTTTTTTGATTGTAGAATGTAATATCAAAATTATTTTGAATTTTTACTCTTCTTAAGCCAAATAGGAATTATTTTTTCTTTTTTATATTTTCACAACAATTATGGACAAAAAAAATAATCTATCTAACTACGACGAACCGGATAATCAGAAAAAGCAGCCGCCGGAAAACGACAGTCATTTTCTTCTAAATGGGATTAGACCGAAAATCTCACCAATATTAGCCGCATTCATCGGTTTGGTTGGAGGATTTTTTCTTTATCAATTTGTAGGTGGTTTTATAACGATATTGATTTTCGGTTTTAATTTTCATAATGCGCCGGTAAATAGTATCCGTTTAATGACTATGGCAAGTCAGATTTTGTTTATATTATTGCCCGCCTTAATTTTTTCTAAAATGATTTATGAAGATGTAACTACAATAATTCGCTTTCATTTTCCAAAAGTTGAGGAAATACTTTTATTTCTTTTAGGAATAATTGTTCTTACACCGTTGCTACAATACTATCTTTCATTACAGTCCTATTTAATTAATATTTTATCAGTGCACTCTTCGCTTATTCATTTTTTAAAAGAAAAACTTGATGAATTAAATAATCTTGTAAACTCAACATACAATAATCTTCTTTCTGTTCATTCAATTTTTGATGGAGGATTAGTGTTCATTATTGTGGCAATAGTTCCGGCAATATGTGAAGAAACTATGTTTCGTGGTTTTATTCAAAGAAGCTTTGAATTTAAATTGAAGCCGTATATGGCGGCTTTATTAACAGCCGTGTTTTTTGCAATCTATCATTTTAATCCGTATGGATTAATTCCTCTTTTTGTACTCGGGTTTTATTTTGGTTTTGCAGCTTATAAAAGTGATTCAATTTTTGTCCCTATGTCACTTCATTTCTTTAACAATTTTGTTGCATTTGTTTTTTATTTAATTTATGGAGACGATGATGCGATAAATAGTATGGTAGATAAAAATTTTGATTTAACCTCAACTATTTTAACAATTGTATTTCTAACAATAGTTTTTTTAGGAATTATTTATTTAATTAGAAGGTACTATTCCAAAAGAACATCTTTGTAGGAGGATATATGCCGTTTTGCCCGAATTGCAATTATGAATATATAAAGGGAATAACAATTTGTCCCGAATGCGGAACAATGCTTGTCGATGAAAAATATTTTATTAAACCTGAAGATTGGACTGAAGAAAATTGGGAAGTAGTTTACACTTCAGACCAGGAATATGAAATAGAAATGTTAAAAGATAATCTTGAGAGTGCCGGTATTACCGCAACAATTTTATCTCAAAAGGATAGAAACTTTCCTGCGCCGGGGGATTTTTCTATTGTAAAATTGTTGGTGCATAAAGATGACCTAAAAAATGCAGCCGCTTTTATTAGTGAATTAAAAAATGAAAGTAATGAACCGGAAGAAGATTAATGAATACAGGCAATACTGCTAAACGCGTGTGGGTTTCTGTTTTTACTATTCCCGCAATTTTGGCGGCAAGCTATTTCGGGAACTTTTTCTTCTATCTTTTTGTTTTAATAATATCTCTTGGTTCTTTTTATGAATTTAGCTTGCTTTTGAAAAATAAAAATGTTGACGTAAACTTATATATTGGTTATGTCTCTATTATTTTCATCCTTACTAGTCAATATTTTTTCAAAATTGATATTTATTCCTTTATTCTTCTTGTTACTGTTTTAATTTCTGGCATTGAACTTTTCAGAAACAAAAAATCAGCTATATTAAATATAAGTTCTACTCTTTTAGGAATTTTTTATATAGGTTTTTTTTCGAGTGCTTTAATTAGCATTCGAGAATTTTTTCCGTCTAATAGTAAACATTATAATCAAGGCGGATTTTTAGTAATGTCCATTCTTATAACAATCTGGATTTGCGATTCTGCGGCATTTTTCGGCGGCACAGCTATGGGGAAACATAAACTCTTTCCTCGTGTTAGCCCTAACAAAAGCTGGGAAGGTGCAATTTCCGGATTTATTTTTTCTATCCTTTCGATGTTTGTTCTAAAAATAATTATTCTACAATTTTTGTCTTGGGTTTCAGTTATTTCACTTGGTATAATAATCGGTATCATTGGACAAATTGGAGATCTTGTAGAATCTTTATTTAAGAGAGATGCAGGGGTTAAAGATTCTTCTAATTTTATCCCAGGACACGGAGGAATTTTTGATAGATTTGATTCACTGCTTTTTAGTGCGCCTGTTATATTATTTTATTTGCGATATTTTACAAATTGATTTACAGATTAAAATTATTTTTAATTTTTGATGAAGAAAAAAAATAAAATTAGTGTTATAACTCTTGGATGTTCAAAAAACATTGTTGATTCAGAACGACTTATGAACCAACTGCGGATAAATGATTTTAAATTATTTGAAGACCCAAACAAAGCGGAAACAGTTATTATCAATACATGTGGATTTATTGAGGCAGCAAAAGAAGAATCTATTAACACAATTCTGGATGCAGTTAATCTAAAAAAAGAAGGGAAAATAAAAAAAGTTATTGTTGCCGGATGTCTTTCTGAACGTTATAAAAAAGAATTAAAAAAAGAAATTCCCGAAGTAGATGCTTTTTTTGGTACTGAGAAGTATGATGGAATATTAAAAGAACTCGGCGGACAACTTAAATACAATCTTCTTGGTGAAAGGTATTTAACAACACCATCACATTCAGCATATCTTAAAATTTCGGAAGGCTGCGATCATCCATGTTCGTTTTGTGCCATACCAATTATGAGAGGTAGCCATCGCTCCAAATCTATAGATGAATTAATTAAAGAAGCAGAATTCCTTGCCCATAATAATGCAAAAGAGTTAATAATTATTGCACAGGATACCACTGATTATGGAAAAGATTTATATGGCAAAAAAATGCTTTCTAATTTACTTAACAAGCTAAGTGAAGTTGACGGGATAGAATGGATTAGGCTTATGTATGCTTATCCATCACATTTCCCTGATGATGTAATTGATACAATTGCTTCAAATAATAAAATTTTAAATTATGTTGATATCCCTTTGCAGCATATTTCTGATAATGTTTTAAGATCTATGAGACGCGGTGTTACTGCGTCTCAAACAAGAAAGCTAATTTATAAATTTCGGACTGAAATTCCTGATATTGCACTTCGCACAACTTTTATTGTTGGCTATCCAAATGAAACTAAACATAATTTTGTTGAACTTTGTAATTTTGTAAAAGAAGTTGAATTCGATAGAATCGGGACCTTTACTTATTCCGTTGAAGAAAATACTTCAAGTTATATTTTAGGAGATCCAATACCACAAGAAGTTAAAGAAGAACGAAAGGAAATTCTTATGGAATTGCAGAAGGAAATTTCAATTAAAAAGAATAAAAATTTTCTTGGGAAAAAACTTAAAGTCCTTGTGGAAAGACGCGAAGGTAATTTTTATGTTGGCCGCTGTTATAGAGATGCACCCGAAGTTGATGGTGAAACTTTAATCCTTTCTGCCGGTATTGAATTGAAAGAAGGAAATTTCTATAATGCACAAGTTTATGATTATGACGAATATGATTTGTTCGCTAAAATAGTTTAAAACCGGAGATGAAAAATGAAAACAAAAATCTTCGTGGTTTTTTTTGCTTGCCTTTCATATTTAAATTTGTTTGCTCAAATAAGTGATCGAGAATTACCAAGCTATCGCAATGCTTCAAAATATTTTCTGGAGATATTAGATTTTTCTTCGGGACAAGAAAATATTACCCGCATAGATGTTTTTATTCAAGTTCCATACTCGTCTGTTCGATTTATAAAAAAAGATACTTTGTTTATTGCCGGTTATAAAATTGTTCTTTCCGTTTTTGATGAAAACAAAGAAAAATTAATTATGGATAAAACATGGTCAGAAAAAATTCAGCTTACAAGTTTTGACCAAACTATCTCTAAAGATAATGCAAGCCTTGCAATGAGGTCATTCTTTCTTTTACCCGGTAAATATTTTTTAAGAATAGAATTGAATGACAACGAATCGAAAGCAGAATATTCAAAAGAGGAATTTATTAATGTGCGCAATTTATCCGGAGAAGTTTCGCTTAGTGATATTATGCTCCTTGCAAAAAGAAAAGAAGAAGAGGGCAAAAATAAAATTGTCCCTTATGTATCTTTGAACGTTGCAAATTTTAAGAGTGGGTTACCTCTTTTCTATGAAATTTATTCTAAAAAACCTCAAAAGATAGAAATTGAATATTCAATATCTAATGACAAAAATAAAATTTTTTATACAGATAGTGCTTCAAAATACATCGACTCTGGAAAAACACAAATTATTTACACGCTTAAAGACAGTAGTTTTAGCCTCGGCAATTACAATTTAACAGTTGAATTAAGAAATTCAAATAATCAAATTATCGCCGCTGTTAGAAAAAAGTTCTATTCAAGATGGGTAGGAGTTCCTTCGACAATTACAGATTTGGATCAAGCAATTAATGAGATGATTTATATCGCTTCAACTAGCCAAATTGGTTATATAAAAAATGCAAGCACTAATGAAGAAAAAAAGAATAGATTTTTGGAGTTTTGGAAACAACAAGATCCTGTTTCTTCAAATTCCGAAAACCCGTACTTTATTGAATACTACAACCGTGTAGCTTATGCAAATGAACATTTTAGTCAATATTTTCCTGGCTGGCGAAGTGATCGAGGAATGGTTTTTATCCTTTTAGGTCCACCGGATAATATTGAAAGATATCCTTTCGAAATGAATTCTAAACCTTATGAGATCTGGACTTACTATCAGCTAAATGTCAGTCTTGTTTTTGTTGATCAAACTGGGTTTGGAGATTATCGCCTGATAACTCCACTTACCGGAGATCTAAACAGATTTAGGCTTTAATTTATAACTTTCAAAATGAAAATTTTTTATGCATTTTTATCGAAAAAATTTTGTAAAGTAAAATCGGAAGTATATTTTCCACTTAAAAACTTTGATTTTTTTATGATTCTTACAATTACATTGAATCCTTTGTTGGAAAGAAGATTTTATTTTAATTCAATAAATGTTTATGAAGAAAACCGAGGTTTTAAAGAAGAGATTAAAGCCGGTGGTAAAGGAATAAATGTAAGCAGGCAGCTTAATAATTTTAACATTGAAAATTTAGCCTTTACTTTTTTGGGCGGAACAAACGGTAAGCTATTTAAAGAAGTTTTAGCAAGAGAAAAAATTAAATTCTCTTTCATTCATACAAAAAATGAAACCCGTGAAGCAGCTGTAATAATAGATAGCTCTAAAAATAAAGTTACATCTTTCTTTGCCCCAAATTCATTAATAAATGCCGGTGAAGTTGATGAGTTCAAAAATAAGCTGGAGAAAATGATTGAAAATTGCGAGATGGTAATTTTCGCTGGTAGTTCTCCCTGTCCGGAAGCTGATTCGATTTTTACTTATGGAATTGAATTAGCAAATAAGTATGATAAAATTTCTATTTGCGATACATACGGAAATCATTTGCAAAATTGTATTGAAAAATCTCCTACTATAATTCACAATAATATTTCGGAAATAGAAAAATCGTTGAAGATTGATCTAAAAAGCGAAGAACAAAAATTGGCTTTTCTAAAAATGCTTTATGAGAAAGGGATAAAACAAGCTTTTCTTACTGATGGCGGTAATATTGCTTATACTTCAAACTTTGATTTTTATTTCAAAATAGAAATTCCCTCTGTAAAAGTTATTGATGCAACAGGAAGCGGCGATGGTTTTGTTGCAGGTGTTGCCTATGGATGGCATCAAAATTTGTCTTACGAAAAAACGTTGACCATTGCTGTAAAACTCGGTGCATTAAATGCAGCCAGTTTTGATGTTTGTAACGTCAAAAAAGAAGAACTTGAAATGTTTACCGGAAATATAGAAATATCTTCGCTTGGTAAAAAAATGAAAATATTAGATGTTACCCCACGTTAAATATTTTTTCATCATTTTTTTTTTAAATGTAACTGTTTTACCACAAACTATTAAGTCTGTTATTGTAGAAGGACATTTCGATTTTAATAAAAATGACATAATTAATTGGAGCGGAATAAGTAGTGGGATAAAAATTTATCCTAATATTGAAGATAGTGTAAAATATAATTTAGCACATCACTTTGCAGATAGGGGATATATTCATGCATCTTTTGAAGGAACGCATTTTGAGACTTCTAAAGATACTTCTCAAAATAATTTCATCATAAATATTCAGCAAGGACCGCCAACCTATTTTAATTCAATTGATTTATCGGGGCTTGATTCGGCGCAGTATCTGGCTGTAGTTCCATACTTTAGTTTTTTAAAAGGACAGGTTTTTGACGATATTGATATTGAAGAGGAAATAAAGCAATCTTTAGCATATTTTGAGAACAATGGTTATCCTTTTGCTAAAGTTAATGTCTCATCTATTTATTTTTATTATGATTCTTCTGCAAATAATTATTATGCAAATGTTAGGCTTTCGTTTTCACCCGGTTTACTTTGCCGACTGGAACATTTCGAAATTATTGGCAATACTAAAACTGCTTCCAATGTTATACTAAGAGAATTAAGATTAACAAATGGTGAATTATATTCACAAAAAGTTGTTGATGCGATTCCAGCAACGCTTAATAAACTCGGATTTTTTGAACCTGTTTCACCGCCACAATTTTTTTTAAATCCGAAAAATGAAGGAATTCTCAGAATAACAGTTAAGGAAAGACAGACAAATAACTTTGATGGCGTAATAGGTTATATACCATCCAGCGGGCAAAATCAAACTGGATATTTAACTGGTTTAGTAAATATAAGCTTAAGAAATTTATTTGGAACCGGGAGAGCTGTTTCAATTAATTGGCAGCAATTAGATAAATACTCTCAACTTTTAGAACTGAAGTATCTTGAACCATGGATTTTTGGCTATCCTTTTAACATCACTGGAGATTTGTTGCAAAGAAAGCAGGATAGTACATATGTTCAGAGGAAATTTGAAGCCTCGTTTGAATATCTTGCTACTGAAACTATTTCTGCTGCAATTACAATTTCAACAGAACAAATTATTCCTTCAATTGGCGACAGCACAATTTTCACAGTATTCAATTCTGGTACAATAACGACCGGTCTTAATTTTACCGTTGATACTAGGGACGATCCTTTCTCTCCGACAAAAGGAATTTTATTTGCTAATTCTTTTTCTTATAGCAGTAAAAAAATAAATGGACCCTCTCAGTTTATTACTCCGAAAACACAAACAGAAACCAATTTGCAAAGGCTTACTTTAGATGTAAGTGGATTTTATCAAATTTTTTCAAAACAAGTTATTGCTTTGGGAATTCATGGAAGAGAATTGCGTGGTTCTTCTTTCGAAATAAGTGATTTGTTTCGTCTTGGTGGTGCAAACTCATTAAGAGGTTACCAAGAAGATCAATTCCTGGGTAACCGTATATTTTGGAGTAATTTTGAATACAGAGCATTATTAGCAAAGAGAACTTTTGGATTTCTATTTTTTGATACTGGATATTTTTTGAGAAATGCCGATTCGGCATTGGGAGTTCAAAAAACTGAAGGATTTAGAATCGGTTATGGTGTAGGTTTTAATCTTGAAACAAGTCTAGGCATTTTGCGTGTTAGTTTTGCCCTTGCAAAAGGGGAACCATTTTCAGAGGCAAAAATTCATTTTGGAATCGTTAATGAATTTTAAAACTTTTTATAAGTTATCTTTAGCTTGTTTTGATGTTGTTTGTTTTACCTTTCTAAAACTTGTTCAAGTCCAGCAGGAAGAAAATAATCCGGAAAATCTGTTTTGATTTTTTTTATGTATAATTTTGCACGGTCTATTTTATCAAATTGCATTTCATACAGCGCCCTTCTAGCAAGCATTGAACCTACATTGCTCTCTATAAAATTAATATAATAATTTCGTTTTTTTGGCAACCGTAGTATAAAATTTGGGTCAGGAGCCGGCACGTAATTATTTCCTTTCACAACTTTAAAGTTAAATATCTCGGGAACTAATGTGTAACCTTTTGGTAAATTAAATTCTCCCTTTTGCATTTCAATATCAAATAGCTCAGGTGTAATAAAAATATCATGGTTAGAAATATTTTTTACAATACTATCATTCAATATCTTAAAATTATATTTTTCCGGCGCGCCATTATCAAATTTAACTTCCTTTTCAAATGGCGAAACATCATTTAAAAGAAAACTATTGCCATCTTGCATTTCTGCAAAAAGTTTAGGATGATCAGTGTTCAACTGTTTGTAATACCAAGATTTTCTTAACAGTTTTACAGCAATTACAGAAATATCTTGCCTGTAATTTTCTACATATTGAAAATAGTAAGAAGCTGAAACGAAAAAATCCCATTCGTATGTTAGTATAATGCTATTCTTACTTCCGAATTTTAAAATATTTTTTGTATAATCATTAAAAGTGTAATTATCGTTTTGGTTTATTTCCTTAAAATTTAACGTTGCTTCTACTATTATAAAAAGAATAACTAATGCGCTTGGTAAAAGATAGCTGTATTTTTGAGCCTTGAGAAAAGAAAAAATTTGAATTATACCGAACACTGCAAAAAAAGTTATAGAAATATAAGCAAGAAGAAAATAGTTAGTAACATTATGTATCTCGAAGTTTATTGTGTACAAAACAGTAAACAAAAGATTAATTGCAATAAAGATGAATAATTTTCTTGCTTTAATAATTACGACAAAAAATCCTATTATGGGAAATATAATACTTACCCAAAACTCAGAGGGAAGATTAGTAAAAAGATAAGAAAGATTTATAGAAGCAGCTTCTTCTGACGAGAATGGCCAAATTTTATATTGTTTTCCTACCATGAGTTTTAATAATTTAGAAAACGATATAGGATCTCCCCAATTTAGAATAGGTTTTTGCGCTGATCGAATTGGAAAATAAGAATAAAAAATAATAACAATCGATATAAAGAGTAAAATCATTATTCCAATTTGCACAAAACTTTTTTTATTAAATCCATTTTTTTCGAAAAAAAGATATGCCGCTCCAGGAAGTAAAAATATTGTAGACATGTGATTAGAAAAGCCTAAAGCAAAAGCTGCAGCAACCATCAACCAATGATTTTTAGATCCTAAAAAAGAAGAAGAATTATTTTTTACGTAAGCAATAAGAACCGAAAATATTATTAAAATGAAAAGAAACGCTTGCAAAGAATATACGTTAACAGAAGTACTTTGCAACCAATATGTTTTGTCAAATGTTAATATTAAAGCACTTAAAATAGCTATTAAATATTTTATAGTCTCAGGAATATCCTTATTGACTTTTTGAATTTTAGTCGAAGTATTTTTTGATTTAATTTCTTTTTCATTTGTTTTTACGATTAAGATTCTTGCTGCTGAAAAAGCGAAAAGATTGTCTAAAATAAATTTTACAATAAATGCAAAAAGCCCTACAGCTAAACTACACCAAAATGCTGAAAGAATATTCAACTGAAATATTTTTGCCGTAGGCAAAGGAATTTTAGAGAAAAGATATCCAGCTATAGTAAATAAAGGATAACCGGTAGGATGTGCAATTCCCAACGTAGCTTGAACAGTTGCAAGTTCACCAGAGTCAATTTCAACTACAGAAGGAGCAAGTGTTATTAGATAAACAAAAAAGACAAAAAGAGCGGTTAAAAATGCAAAATGTTTCTTAAAAAAAATCAATTTTTACATTCCAAGAAAATTATTAAAAATATTTTGAGTGGAAGAAATAACCAAAGATAATTTTTTTTGTAATTCATTAACCGAATTAAACCCCATAAATTTTGTAATTATATTTAGTTTAACCGTGGAATTTGGCAAAGTTGAAGAAGAGGAATTAAATAAACATTGTAAAGAAAAAATTAATGTTTTAAGAAAAATAAAATTTTCAGTAAGTTGATATAAATTACCTTTTTCTTCGAAGTGTTCTGTAAAAAAATTAAGTGATTTTAAAATCCCTTTAGCTCGAAGCTTAAGATAAAAACCATGAGTAAGGATAAGAAATTGAACAAGAAAATCAATATCAGCAAGCCCACCGCTGCTTTTTTTTATATTGAAAAAAGAAAAAGTTGAAAATGAACCACCATGTACTAACTTTTGCCGCATTTCGTAAATATTTTTTTTAATTGTTTCAAGTGATTCTTTTTTTATTCTTCTGTTAATTGAAGCGGTAAGTTTATAAAATATTTTCTTATCGCCAGCAATAAAATCCAACTTACAAAATGCTTGTAATTCCCAAATTCGAGCTCTTTGACTTACATATTTTTGATAACTATTTATATCCCAAACAAGGATGCTGTTCTTACCTTCGGGGCGAAGGCGGCAATCTACTTCTATAGGACTTAATTCCTTCTTTAAGAGTATAAGCAATTTTTGAAAATCAGCTTGGGCATTCGGAAAGTCTTCTAAGTTTTCAACAATAAAAATTAGGTCTATATCTGATGTTAGAGTCATTTCTCCAGAACCTAAGCTTCCCATTGCTATGATTGCAAAATTAATCTTAATTGAATTAGCAATAAAAAATTGATCTGAAACTGTTTTAATCTTTTGACGGAAAAATTCAGATAAGAGGGATGAAGCCTCCATTGCATTAATTAATTTAAGCGAAAAATGAATTGAGTTGGCAAGTAGCATCCTTTTTGTTGAGAGCGCTGTTATATTTTTTTTATTTAGTTTTTCAAATACATTACGTGTAATAAAGAATTCTCTTAAATCATCATCCTCTGCAAAAAGGTCAATCGATTTTTGTGAAAATTCGCATAAGTGTAGAAAGGAATGGAAAAATTTTTTATTTAAAAATTCCTTATACCAAATAGAAGGAAAAATTACTGGTCGTATTATCCGAACAAAATTTTGTAAAACGAGATCCGGATAAGTTGATGAGCTAAGATATTCTTCAAAGTAAGGCTCTATTGCTTCAAAATCTTTTATTGATTGCTTATCAAACTGTTTTTGCCCAAGCAAACCGATGCCCTCACTAAGATAAAGGATGTCTTTTTCTGCCCGACTTTTATTTTCAAATTTAATTAGCGAAATGATATGAGAAGTTTTTGTCTGCCTGTTATTAATTCCCATTATTGAATTAAAAATTTTTTTTACATTTTTTCTAAACTCTAATACTTTTTTTCTAAATGAAAGAGTATTTTCAAAGCCAAGAAATAAACTCATTTTTTCAAGAATTTCTCCCTCACGCGGAATTGTGTGGGTTTGAGAGTCATTCATCAATTGGAGATAATGTTCTATCTTGCGATATAATTTGTAAGCACTTTCAAAAATAGAAGCTTCATATTCGTTCAGAAGTTCAGCGTCACAAAGTTTTTTAATAGCTTCAAGAGTATTGCCGGTTCTAAGTTCTTTATTCTTTCCACCATAAATTAACTGCAAAGCTTGAACAGAAAATTCTATATCTCTTAAACCGCCAGCAATCAATTTTATATTTTCTTCATCCTTCAGATTTTTTTCGATATTATTTTTTAATTTTTTAATTTGTTCTGTTGGCGAGATTGAGAAAGAACTTGGATAAATAAAAGGTTGCAGATAATTAGTAAACTTATTGTAAAGGGTTATACTTCCGCAAACGTATCCCATTTTAATAAGCATTTGTCGTTCCCAATCTTCACCTCGTATTTCGTAATAATCAAAGTATTCATCAATAGGGCGGCATAATGCAGAAGTTCTTCCATCTGGTCTTAAGCGAAAATCTACTCTATATATAAATCCTTTATCGGTTATAGAAGAAGCACATTCAATAAAAAGATGAACAGCTTCGGTAAGAATTTCATGATAATTTTTTTTATCAGTAAGCTCAGAATTTTTGTCATAAAAAATTATTAAATCAATATCCGAACTATAATTAAGTTCCTTACCGCCAAGTTTTCCAAGTGCAACAATGCAATAATTACTTTTTACATTTTTGATACCGTATTTTAATAAAACTTCATTATAACAAAGAGAGAATAATTCTGTGGTAATTACTCTTGCAACCGACGAAAGCTCAGATGTTATTCCTTCAATCTCTGCTTTGCGAAGAATATCTTTTGCCCCAATCCTTAAAATTTCTTTTCTTTTAATCCTTCGTAATGAGTTTACTTTTGAATTTAATGTTTTGAAAAGGTTTAGATTATCCGATACTTCTTTTTGAAATTCCTTTTCGTCGAATTTTTTTTCGGTAGAGCTTGGATTTACTATCCAGTACAAAAATTCTGGATTCATTACAAGTATGTCCGACAGGTAGTTGCTGTTAGATGCAATAGATATCAAAACTTCCGCATAATGGGGAAATTTTTCTATTTCCAATAAGAAACTAATCTTGTCAAACATGTTAGAAATTATTCTTAACAGATTAGATTCCGAAGAAAAAGTAAAATAGTGTTTCGAAATTTCGCCTTCAAAAAGATTAATAATTCTATCGAAGGATTCTGGCGGAATGTTTCCCGCAGAAAAATCCATCAACTTTTTTAAAAATTCATCCGAAAGCTTGTATTTATTTCCTTTTATAACCACTTTGAAATTATAATTTATAAATTTTACATAAGAAAATAGATGTTCTAAAATTACTTATGAATTTAACAATAACTTTGAAATTTCCTAAACTCGATTAAAGAGAATTTTATATTTATCTTTTATGTCTAACACATTTAATTTTTGGTAAAAATAGTAGAAAGTTAAGTTTTGGCAAAACAATTTAAATTGCATTTCAGAATGTATTTGGGTAATTTTCACATTCAATATTCAAATGGAGTTCCTTTTTAGATGAAAAATCTTATTAAAAAAATATTCGGCGATAAACAAGCAAAAGACTTAAAGTTACTTTGGCCAATAGTTGAAGAAATAAAAGAAGAATATGAAAAAATTAAAAATTTAACCGATGAAGAATTAAAAGCAAAAACACAAGAATTTAAAGAGAAAATCCAAAACCACACTGCCGATTTAAGAAAAAAAATTGATGAACTTCGGCTTACGCTTCAATCTAACGAAGAACAGGATACACATGCAATTTATAATGAGATTGATGAGCTTGAGGATCAGCTTGATGATAGTTATGAAGAAATACTTGATGAAATACTACCCGAAGCTTTTGCTGTAATCAAAGCAACATGCCAGAGGCTTCTTGGAAAAAGTTGGACCGTAGCGGGAAATAAAATTACCTGGGATATGGTTCCCTATGATGTTCAATTATTAGGTGGTATTGTTCTTCATCAAGGTAAAATTGCCGAAATGGCTACGGGTGAAGGAAAAACCCTTGTGGCTACTCTTCCAATTTATTTAAATGCTCTTACTGGCAGAGGAGTTCACCTTGTTACTGTTAATGATTATCTTGCTTTGCGCGATAGCCAATGGATGGGGGAAATTTACCGTTTCCATGGCCTTACTGTTGGTGTTATTTTAAACACAATGGAACCGGAAGAACGTAAAAAACAATATGATTGTGACATCACTTATGGAACAAACAATGAATTTGGTTTCGATTACCTTAGAGACAATATGGCAATTGAAAAAGACTCGCAAGTTCAACGCCTTCATAACTATGCTATTGTTGATGAAGTTGACTCTGTTTTAATTGATGAAGCAAGAACCCCACTTATTATTTCTGGTCCAGTTGAAACTGATGATCAAAAATTTGATGATATGAAACCAAAAGTTGAAAGACTTTTTAGGCTTCAATCAAGTCTTGTTGCAAAAATAGTTCAAGAGGCTGAAGAACTCTTAAGTACTGGTAAAAAAGATGATGAAGTACAAGCTGGAGTTTTACTTTTAAGAGCTTACCGCGGGCTTCCCAAAAATAACAGGCTTTTAAAAATTCTTAGTGATGGAAGTAATAAAAAACTACTTCAATCCACTGAAATGGAATATCTGCGTGAAAAAGCAAAAAATATGTTCATTATAGACGATGAACTTTATTTTGTTATTGATGAAAAAAATAACACAGTTGACCTTACAGAAAAAGGACGTGAAGAACTTGCAAAGGGGAGTGGATTGGAAAAAGACTTCTTTATTCTTCCAGACCTTGGAACGGAGATTAGCAAGTTTGAAAATGATCCTTCTCTAACAGAAGAAGAAAAATTAAAGAAAAAAGATTTGCTGTATAGCCATTATTCCGAAAGCAGCGATAGAATTCATACTATTAACCAACTTATTAAAGCCTATACTCTTTTTGAAAAAGATGTGGAATATGTTATTACTGAAGAGGGTAAAGTTGCAATTGTTGATGAATTTACTGGACGTGTTCTGCCAGGAAGAAGATATTCTGATGGGCTCCATCAGGCAATTGAGGCTAAGGAAAATGTAAAAGTTGAAAAAGATACTCAAACTTTAGCTACGATTACTCTTCAAAATTATTTTAGAATGTACAAAAAACTTGCTGGTATGACTGGTACAGCCGAAACGGAAGAGGCTGAGTTTTATGAAATTTATAAACTTGAAGTTGTTGTAGTACCTACCAATAAGCCCGTAATCCGTGTTGATGAAGATGATGCGATTTATCGAACAAAGCGTGAAAAATATAATTCTGTTATAGATAAAATTGAAGAATTAAAAAAACAAGGAAGGCCAGTTCTTGTCGGTACAACCTCTGTGGAAGTTTCCGAAACTTTAAGCAGGATGTTAAAAAGAAGAGGCACTCCTCATAATGTTTTGAATGCAAAGCAACATCAACGTGAAGCAGAAATTATAGCTCATGCAGGTGAAATTGGTGCTGTTACAATTGCTACTAACATGGCTGGACGCGGCACTGATATTAAATTAGGTGCCGGCGTTGTTGATAGAGGTGGTTTATATATTCTTGGTACAGAAAGACATGACTCGAGACGTATTGATAGACAGTTGAGAGGTCGTGCTGGAAGACAAGGTGATCCTGGAACAACCAAATTCTTTCTTTCCCTTGAAGACGATTTGATGCGGTTATTTGGTAGTGATAGAATTTCTTCTGTTATGTCTCGAATGGGGCTTAAAGAAGGTGAAGTTATTCAGCATCCGTTGATTACTAAGTCTGTTGAGCGGGCTCAGAAGAAAGTTGAAGAAAATAATTTTGCTATCAGAAAACGCCTTCTTGAATACGACGACACAATGAATCAACAGCGTGAAGTTATTTATACAAGAAGACAACGTGCCTTAAAGGGTGATAGATTAAAAAGCGAAATTTTTGAATATTTGGAAGAATATGTAACGGAAGTTGTTGAATCTAATTTTGAAGATGTCCAAGTTGATGCTATAAAAGAAAAAATTCTTCATTCTTTACTTGTAGAATTTCCACTTCAACCCGAAGAATTTGAAACTTTAGGAAAAGATGGCATAATTGATAGAATAATTAATGCTTCAAAAACATTCTATAAAAAGAAAGAAGAAATGCTTGGCTCCGAACTTATGGCAAGGCTTGAACGTTATGCTGTTTTAAGTGTTATAGACCATAAATGGAAAGAACATCTTCGTGAAATGGATGACCTTAAAGAAGGAATAGGATTACGAGCTTATGGTCAAAAAGATCCGCTTGTTGAATATAAGGTTGAAGCTTTTAAATTATTTACAGAACTTTTGGTTCAAATTAGAGACGAGGTTGTTTCTTTCGCATTTAAATTCTTTCCCCAAGCTGCAGAGGAAGTTCAAACTAGAAGAAGACGCCCTGCTGGAAGAATAAAAGAAATTAAACAAAGTACGGATAATATTGGTATGACAAGTCAACCAGCAAAAGAAGTAGCCGAAGTTAAAGTTCAACCTGTTCGTGTTGCGGCAAAGGTTGGAAGAAATGACCCTTGCCCCTGTGGAAGCGGAAAAAAATATAAAAATTGTCATGGTAAATAACTTAGAAAAGGTACATGAAAAAGATTGAGGCTATTATTCGTCCTTTTAAATTAGATGAAGTTAAAGATGCTCTGGTTGAAGAAGGAGTTAGAGGTTTAACCACTTCAGAAATTCGTGGTTATGGAAGGCAAAAAGGGCATACCGAAACATATCGAGGCAGCGAATACCGGATAGAGTTTATTCCCAAAATCAAAATTGAAATTGTTGTGGATGATTCTAAGCTAGATGATGTAATAAATGCTATCCTTCGAACTGCAAAAACAGGCCAAGTTGGTGATGGAAAAATCTTTATTTACGATGTTCAAGATGCTATTAGAATTCGTACGGAAGAATCTGGTAAAGATGCTCTGTAAATTATTTTACCTTTAAACTTTATTTTTTCTTTTTTAGCTTGCCGATATGCAAAGTAAACTTTATCTAATTTTAAAAAGTTTTTTTATTTTTTTATTTCTGTCAATTCTTTTTGCGGGTTGTGGAATTTGGAATAACTTTACAACATATTTTAACCTTTATTATGATACCACCGATATTTTCAACCAGGCAGAAACAGAAATTAAAACTCAAAACACAGATGCTTTTGCTACAACTGACCTGACTATTCCTCCTTCCACAACTCAATCCTTGCAAAAGGTAATAGAAAAGTGTTCCAATATTTTGCAATTTCATCCAACTAGCAGCTTTGTTGATGATGCTCTTTTGATACTTGGTAAAAGTTTTTATTACCTTACTAATTATGAAAAATCAGTAAGGGAACTGCAAGACCTTATTACCAAACAGCCTAATTCAAGTTTGGTTCTTGAAGCAAAACTTTGGATTGGTAAAGACCAGATGAAAATGAGAATGTATGATACTGCTTTAGTGACACTTAAAGATGTCATTAATGAAGCTCAAGCAAATGGGAAAAATAATTTTGTAGTTGATGCTTATATTGAACAAATTAAATACCGAATCATAGAAAAAGAATACTCCGAGGCAATATCACTTATAAATCAATTATTGTCTGTTTCTAAAAATAATGTAATAAATGCTCAGGCTGCCTATGAAGCTGGTGAGTTATTTAAAATACAAAATAATTATACTAACGCAATTGCTTTTTATAAAAAAGTAAATAATTATTCTCCTACTTATCTTTTAGAACAAAATTATCTTTTGGAACTAGGTAGAACATACCGGGAGGATTCTTTGTTCCAAAATTCTCTTGATATATTTGAATCAATGCGTTCCCAAAATAAATATTCTGATATATTTGATGTAATTGATGTCGAAAAGGGAAAGACACTTTACCGTATGGGCAAGTATGAAGAAGCATTGAACCAATTAGTCTTAGTAGATACAGCATATTCACGTTCTCAAAGTGCCGGTATTGCCGAATTTGAAATTGCAAAGATTTATCAAAATCATTATAAAAACCTAGATAGTGCTTATAGTTATTACAATAAAGCCCTAAGAAGTACTATACCTCAAGATCTTATTAATAGTGCGCGGAATTTATCAGACATGTTAAAACAATATCAAGATTATAATAGCTCACTTGCAAATATAAAAACTCAGATCAATTACTTGGAACATCCAGAAGTTTTTATTAAAGATTCAATAGCTTATAGAGAAAAATATTTAGAAGCCGAACAAGTAGCTGAAGATTCTTTAAGGCTTTTTGAAGAAAAAACTAATATGAATTTTAGGAAGAATGTTGAAGAGAGAGATAGTTTGTTAAAATTTATTCAAACCGTTCAAGATACCGCCGTTAAGGATAGTCTTCAGAAAATTCTTACTGAGAAGGAAAATATTATTAAAGGTATTCCTCTAAAATTGAATATTACCTTAAAAATACCAGAGCCCAAAAGACCCCTAAAACCTTTGGATACTTTAAAAACTGAATTAGTTAAGGACGAATATTATATCGGAAATCTTTTATTTACAGAATTTAATATGCCAGACTCGGCTTATTCTCTTTATATGGATATTTTAAATAACTACCCGGATTCTAAGTATCAGGCAAACGTCCTTTATGCTGTGGGCAGCTATTATCTTGTAAATAATGATTCAGCAAAAGCAGATAGCCTTTTCAATATTATTTATAATAAATATAGAAACGAAAGTATTGTTAATGCAGCGGCAGATAAACTTAATAAACCATTTATCAATTTTAATTATGATCCGGCGGAACCCTTGTATTCAGATGCCGAAAAATTAATGGATGATAAAAAATACGATACTTCGCTAACAAGGTTTTATTATATTTATAAAACTCATCATCAATCACCCTATGCTGCAAAAGCCTTATATGCCTCAGGTTGGATCCTTGAAAATAAGCTAAATCTTCTTGACTCTGCAGCTGTTGTATATGATACTTTGAATAAAGAATATCCTAATTCAGTTTATGCAAAATCGATTGTGGCAAAACTGATAGCTTATAGAGATGAGCAAAATCTTCGTAAACAACAGCATCTGGATTCTTTAAAGAACATTACAGGAGTTGCTACAAATAAGTTAAATGACACTACTAAAAGTAAAAATATTACCGGCAAAAATTCTAATTTAAATAATGAAAATACAAGTAATTCTTCCGCAGAAGCCTTATCAACAAAAGTTCCTATTCAAGCTACTGTAACTAATCCTGATACTTTAATAAGGATAAGACGAAAGATTGAAAAGTAAATTTAGTTAAAAATAAAAGGCGATTAAATGCAGGTCGAAAAATTATCCTTTAATGAAATGGCTTTTTTATTTGATAGACTTATTACTTCCATAAAGGGGAATAAAATCCAAAGTTTATTTTTATATGTTATTTTTATTTTATATTTCAGCATTCCCTCCTTTCAAATTCCGCTTTTAGAATATGGACATTTTCGAATTACTTCTTTAATGGAACAAAGAGCAATCCAAAACGATCTCCTCTTCTTTCCAAAACAGTCCTGGATAAGTATAGATGATGTAAATCCATCTTTGTTGAAGTGTATTATTGCGCTTGAAGATGATGCATTTTTTATACACAAAGGAATTGATTGGGTGCAATTAGACAAATCTTTGCGTGAAAATAAAAGACGTGGGAGAGTAATCAGAGGTGGAAGCACAATAACAATGCAGCTTGCAAAAAATCTGTATTTAACTACTGAAAGGAATGTAATTCGCAAAGCAAAAGAAATGCTTATTACTTTCAGGATGGAAAAAGAAAATTCAAAGCGTTCTATACTTCAAAACTATATTAACGCAATAGAATGGGGAGAAGGGATTTTTGGAATTAAAGAAGCTTCTAAAATTTATTTTAATAAAGAGCCGAAATATCTTACAACTTTAGAATGTGCAAAACTTGCTGCGGTTATTCCTTCCCCTTTAGAGCATAAACCAAATTCTAATTCAAGGTATGTTTCAAGGCGTGCCTCTATTGCTCTTGCCCGCATGAATGATGTTATTTTATTTCCCAAAAATTAAAAATGAAAAGAGATGAGCTTAAAAAAATAATTGAAGAAGGAGAGAATTCTGTATGTGAATTCAAAAGAAAATTCTCTTCTTATGAAAAAATTGCAAAAGAAATTATGGCTTTTGCTAATACAAAAGGAGGTTATATAATTTTTGGAATTGATGATGATAAAAAAATTGTTGGTGTGGAAAGTGAAAAATCTGAGACAGAACTTATTAACGAAGCTGCAAAAAACTATTGTGAACCTTCAGTGGAAATAAAAGTTGAATATATAGATATGTACGGTAAAGAAATTGTTTTGGTAAAAATTCCGGAGTCGAATAAAAAGCCACACCGTTTGCAAGATTATGTTGATGGATTTGATATTAACAATGCTGTTGTTCCTATTAGGGTAAATGATAAAAGTGTCCAAGCCAGTAAGGAAATGATTCGTATCATGCGTGCGGATTCAAATAATCTTAGGTTAAAAAATTATTCAATTGGTGTTAATGAGAAAAGTGTTTTTGAGTATCTTGCAGAAAATGAAATAATCACAGTAAAAGATTTGAGTAAGCTAACTAATATCTCCGAAAGAAGAGCATCCCGTACACTTGTTAAACTTGTAAGGGCAAATCTTCTTATGATTCATGTAAAGGAAAATGGAGAGGAATTTTTTACGGCAATTTAGCTCTTTGTTTTTTTGATAAATCAAAATTTTTACGAAGCTCAAAAATAGCAATTCCATATGCTACTGCAACATTAAGAGATTGTTTGATGCCATATTGTGGAATTTCTAAAGAGCCGTCACACATATCAATTAGTTCCTGTGATACTCCAGTAATTTCATTACCTATTATCAAGCCAATTGGAAAATTTAATGAATCTAAGTAATAATATGGAATACTTGAGTCAGTCAATTCTAATGCAAAGATGTTTATCCCTTTTTCTTTCAATTTCTTAATTATATCTTTTGCATTTTTAGCATACTCCCAGTTAACGCTTTCTGTCGAACCGAGTGCAGTTTTTAAGATTTCTTTTTTCCCTCCTTCCACATTTAGGGAAGGTGGATGTGGAGTGTAACCACATAAATAAAGCTTTTCTATCATTGCACCATCAGAAGTTCTGAAGATAGAACCAACATTATAATTGCTACGTATGCTATCAAGAATTACATAAACAGGGAGTTTTTCAACTTTATGGATTGTATCTAAAGTGCTTCTATTAATTGCTATTTCATCATGAGATAATTTTCTCATCGAGGGTAAAAAATGTGTTAATATTTAATTGCCAGTTGTCCACAAGCAGCCGCAATATCGTCTCCCTGTGTATCTCTTACCATTACATTTAAATTTTTATAACGGAGCTTCCAAACAAAGTCGTCAATCCGATGTTTTGGTGTAGGTTCAAGCTGTGCAGAAAGACCACCAGGATTCATATGTTGAAGCGAATTAAACGGAATAATATTTATTTTGGTCGGGATTTCGCTGCAAAGTCTACTCAACGCTATTATATCTTCATCTCTATCATTTATATTTTTTAACATAATATATTCAAATGTAATTCTTGTACCGGTTTTAAAGGCATAATATTTAACCGCATTAATATTATCTTTTAATGAGTATTTATCGTTAATAGGCATAATTTTACTTCTAACATCTTCAAAGCAAGAGTGAAGCGAGAGAGCAATTTTAGCTTTAAGTCCTGTATCAGCCAGTTCTCTTATCTTAGGAGCAATTCCTGCGGTAGATACAGTAATCTTTTTTAAACTAATTCCTGTGGATAACTCTTCGGCAAATATTTGAAGGCTTTTAACTGTGGCACCAAAATTAAGTAGTGGCTCACCCATTCCCATATATACTATATTTGTAATTTTATCTATGCCATAATCTTTTGCCGCCAACATATATTGATCGAAAATTTCACCGGCATTCAAATTTCGTTTGTAACCCATCAATCCGGTAGCGCAAAACTTGCAATCAAGTGGACAACCTACCTGCGTAGAAATACAAAGCGTCGTTCTCCTGGTATCAGGTATTACAACCGATTCAACTTTTAATTTTTCTTTTGTCTGAAATACATACTTTTTTGTTCCAGTTATAGGAGAAGTAACGGAATCAAGGTAATCGAGGGTCTTTAATTCTGTAATTTCACGAAATTTATTTCGTAAAACTTTTGGTACGTTACTCATTTCATCGTATTCTGTAGCAAGGTGATTGTACATCCAGTTGAAAAGCTGTTCACCTCTAAACCTTTGCTCACCATTACCAGCAAAATAGTCTTTCAATTCAGATAGCGTAAGACCCTTTAATAATTTTTTCTTTAGGGGCTTTTGCGATGTAACCGCTTCCCTATTTAACTCTTCTTCATTATTCATAAGGCAAATATATAAAAAACATTAATTTTCATCTGTTGATGTAGATAACATTTTACCGTTAATTTAATTTTTATTACTATTGCTATAAGTTAATTATACTTTTATTTTAAGCAAAAGTATTCTTATTGTAATTATGTAAATTTTAATTATTAGCCAAAAGCGAAAAATGAAATTAACTTTCTATAATAAATTACCAAAAGTAATAATAACTTATCAAGAGGAAATTTTATGAATTTTGATTTTTCAGAAGACCAATTAATGATACGCAACACGGCAAGGGAATTTGCCCAAGCCGAAATTGCTCCTTCTGCTGTAGAAAGAGATAAGAATGCCGAGTTTCCAAAAGAAATTGTCAAAAAACTTGGCGAACTTGGCTTTCTTGGAATGATGGTGCAACCAGAATTTGGAGGCGCTGGCTTAGATACAATTAGCTACATCCTCGCAATGATTGAAATTTCTAAGGTCGATGCTAGCGTCGGAGTTATTATGTCAGTAAACAATTCTCTTGTTTGTTTTGGGCTTGAAAAATATGGCTCGCCTTTCATAAAAGAAAAATTTCTTGTTCCATTGGCTAAAGGAGAAAAACTCGGCGCATTTGCTCTTTCTGAACCGGAAGCCGGTAGTGATGCAACCCATCAAAAAACTACTGCCGATAAAGAAGGAGATTTTTATTCTTTAAACGGAATTAAAAATTGGATTACTAATGGGCAATCCGCTGATTATGTGTTGGTGATGGCTACTACTGATAAATCAAAAGGGCATCACGGTATTTCTACTTTTGTGGTTGAAAAAGGGACTCCAGGATTCGGCTACGGAAAAAAGGAAGATAAACTTGGAATTCGTAGTTCTGATACAAGTTCTCTTACTTTTCAAAATTGCAAAGTTCCTGCTCAAAATTTAGTTTGGGAAGAAGGAAAAGGATTCAATTTTGCCATGAATACACTTAACGGCGGCAGAATTGGAATAGCTGCTCAAGCTATTGGTATTGCAGAAGCTTCTCTTGAAGCTTCGTTAAAGTATTCTAAGGAAAGAAAAGCTTTTGGGCATATTATTGCCGATTTTCAGGCTATACAGTTTAAACTTTCGGACATGTCTACCAAAATTGATGCCGCTAAGCTTCTCACTTTTAAGGCGGCTGCCTTAAAAGATGCCGAGAAGCCTTATTATAAAGAAGCGGCTATGGCAAAATTATTTTCATCTAAAATTGCAGTTGAATGTGCACTCGACGCTATACAAATCCATGGTGGTTACGGTTACGTTCGTGAATATCTTGTCGAAAGATTTCTTCGCGATGCCAAAATAACTGAAATTTATGAAGGTACTTCCGAAATTCAACGATTAGTTATTTCCAGAGCCTTAATGGAAGATAAATAATTTTGCTTTGAAATTGTTTCAAACATCTTTTAAATTTTATTCTAAACTATTAAACTGCAAATTTGATTTTGAGTTTTTATAATTTTTCTTATTTGAACAATATAACTTTTTACTTTGTTTAAAAATCTAAATGAAATTCTTTTTGATAATTTTTCTTCTTGCAATTGCTAAAGTTTTTGCTCAAACCGATTGGGTAAAATGGGGTAAGGCTAATTACTCTTATGAATTACCTAATTATATAGAAAGGAACAACTATTCGCTTGACGAAAAAAACTGGGAACGAAATTTATTAAAAGTGACTGCCGATGCGTATTGGATTTTTATTTCTGATGTTGACGGTGATAATTGCTCTTTTAACCCCACATGCTCTCATTTTTTCGTTCAATCTGTTAAAATGACCAATATCTTTCAAGGTACTTTGATGTTTTTTGACAGATTTACTCGAGATAGTGATATTTTTGGAAAGGTTGGAATGTATCCAAGAGTAAAAGACGGTCATTTTTATGACCCGCCTTCACTCTATTTACTTGACAAAAATAAAATTAATTATTTCCCTCCTTCAGCAGTTGTTAATAACTAATGCGTTATTTTATTTTTTTTTGTTTGTTTTTTAATTCACTGTCACTTGCACAAGAAGCATTGACAAACCACTCTAATCTTTTTTCGCCCACCAACGTTAGGAAGTTTGCTGATTATCTGTTTACACAAAGGGATTATTTAAGAGCTATTGAAGAATATCAAAGATATCCATCTATTTTAGAAAACGATACAGTAAACTTTAAAATTGGATTTGCATATTCTGAGATTGGGCATAATCAACAAGCGGCAGAGCAATTTTTAAACACTTCAAGTAAATCCATTTTCTTTGATCTTTCCAAGCTAGAGTATTTAAAATCTATATTCAAAGAAAATAATTTTGAGAAATACAGATATACTTTTGAAAATTTAAAATTGAAAGAAAATTATATTTATTTTCAAAAAGCAAAAGAGCTGTTTTATTTTTCTTATCTATTTTCCGATGAATGCCTCCCACCAAAAGTAAAGTTTTTAGAAACATTTAGCAGTAATCAAAATGAAATATCAAAATTTTATGATTGGAAAACTGACCCACCTTATAAATCTGCTTTAACGGCTGTAATACTTTCTTCAATTATTCCGGGCGCAGGCAAGATTTATACTGAGAAATATGCTGATGGTATTATTGCTTTTCTGGCAACAGGGATATTGGGCTATATTTCTTATACCGATTTCAAAGCTGCACACCGTTTTAGAGCATGGGTTTTTTCAGCTTTAACAGCTGGATTTTATGGGGGAAATATTTATGGTTCAGCTGCTTCAGCCTTTATTTTTAATGCTAAAATTAAATTTGATTTTATAGAAAGCTTGAAGAATTTTCTTGAGAAAAATAATTACTTTATTCCTAAAATAAATTTCTAATTGAATTTTGCAAAACAATAAAAAAATATTTTTTACTATTTTCTTAATAATTTTTTGTAATGGTTTGAAAGCTCAAGATGCGCTTAAAACACAATTTAATTTTGCCAAAACCCTTTATGAAAATGAAAAATATTTCGACGCAATTACCGAATTGAAAAGATTGATTTTTTTTGATTCTTCCAAAACATATTTTTATGAAGCTAATAAAATAATTGGTGATTGTTATAAAATGGGAGGCAAATTTTCTGAGGCAATTCTATATTACGCAAATTCTGAAAACGCCGCTATATCGGATTCTGAAATTTTTGACGAAAGAATAAATCAAATTAGAGTAAACATATTAAGAAGAACCACTGACCGGGCTTTAATGATGCTTGATAGTCTTTCTTCGGATAAAAGATTTCTTAATAAGATTAACTGTATAAATTATTGGAAAGGATGGTCGTATATTTTTTCTGATGATTGGGAAAAAGCTGCTAATGCTTTTGCAAAAACAGATTCAAGTTCAAAGCTTGTGGCTTTTTGTAAAGAAGTTCATTCAAAAAAATATTCAATTTCTTTTGCTACTTTAATTTCACATTTTATTCCCGGAGCAGGTCAGATATATGCTGGACATATTTGGAGCGGTTTGCTGTCGCTTGGCTGGAATGTTTTATGGGGATATACTTCTATAAATGCTTTTATTGACAATAGAATTTTTGATGGCATTATTGTTTCAGATTTACTTTGGCTAAGGTTTTATATTGGCAATATTCAAAACGCAGAAAAATTTTCGAAAGAAGAAAACCTTTCTATAACTAATAGCGCTTTACACTTTTTGCAATTTGAGTATAGAGGAGTAAAACCATAATTATGGCTATTGACTTTTCTTTTGACTCGATAGAAGATTTATTTGTTATTTTTATTATATTCTTACTGGATTTTTTTACCATTTTGAAATTTGAAACGTATTATAAACAGATAAAAAATTCGGAAAAATTAATGAGGAGGTTTAATGAAAAAAGGAATGATTATCGGTTTGTCCATTGCCGGCGGAATTCTTTTATTAATTCTTGTTATAGCTATTTGGAGTATTAAATCTTATAACAACCTCGTTAACCTAAACGAAGCTGTTAACCAAAGTTGGAGTCAAGTTGAAAATCAGTATCAAAGACGTGCCGACCTTATTCCTAACTTAGTTAATACTGTTAAAGGTTATGCCAATTTCGAAAAAAGTGTTCTGATTGGGGTTACAGAAGCTAGAGCAAAAGTAAGCCAGATAAATGTTTCAAAAGACATTTTGGATGATCCGCAAGCATTTCAGAAATTTCAATCTATGCAGGGGCAACTTAGCAATGCTCTTTCGAGGTTGTTGGTTACCGTTGAAAATTATCCTGATCTTAAAGCAAATGAAAATTTTCTTGAACTTCAAGCTCAATTAGAAGGCACTGAAAATCGTATTGCTGTTGAAAGAAGAAAATTTAATGAGACAGTACAAAACTATAATGTAGCAATTAAAAGGTTTCCTGGATCGATATTTGCGAGTATTTTTAGATTTAACGATAAACAATATTTTAAGGCAACAACCGAAACTCCTTCTAAAGTCGAATTTTAATTAAATGAAAAATATATTTTTATTCCTTTTTTTTATCTCTATTAGTTTTGCTCAGCAAGATCTTCCTGTAATAAAAGCTTATGCAACCGATTTAACCGCAACGCTAAATCAAGAAGAATTAACTGCTCTGAATCTACGTTTGCAAGCCTTTGATGACTCTACCAGCAATCAACTAGTATTTTTAATGATTCCTTCCTTAAATGGAAATTCACTGGAAGAATTTGCAAATAAAACTGCAATCAAAAATAAAATTGGAACAAAAAAAAATGACAATGGAATTCTTTTCTTAGTTGTAAAAAATGATAGAAAAATGAGAATTGAAGTTGGCTATGGTTTAGAAGGAGCTTTGCCTGATGCTCTTGCGAGTTCTATTATTAGGAATGTTGTAAAACCATATTTTCAAAACGGAGATTATTATGCTGGAATAAGCTCGGGCATCGATGCAATAATTGCGGCTACCAAAGGGGAATATAAGGCAGAAGTTCATCATAAAAATCAAAGTGATGATGCCTCGGGAATTATTACACTATTAATTTTTTTATTTTTTATTGTCTCATTCTTTATAAGAGGTGGAAGAGGGAGAGGCAATGGTTTTATATTTTGGGGTGGGCTTGGAAGTGGAGGTTTTAGCGGAAGTGGTTTTGGAGGAGGAGGTTTTGGTGGCGGAGGATTTTCTGGCGGTGGCGGAAGTTTTGGCGGTGGCGGCGCAAGCGGAGGTTGGTAATTTCTTTTTGTACCGTTGAAGTTTGACCTTTGTTTTTGTAAAATTGTATTGTAAGTTTGTTCTCGTATTGGTTTATCTACCAACTCAATGAACTCATTAGAAAATTTTATAATTGTTTTGTATCTTAATAAAAAAGAATAGGAGATTTAAGGAGAATAAATTATGGCAATAATGATAACCGAAGAATGCATCAATTGCGGGGCTTGTGAACCAGAGTGCCCAAACACTGCTATTTATGAAGGCGGAGTAAATTGGGAATTAGCCGGAAAAACATACGGACCTTCGGACCCAGCACCTTCTGGGGCTACGGGTTTTTTTTCTAATGATTTTTTCTATATTGTTCCAGATAAATGTACAGAATGTAAAGGCTTTCATGATGAACCACAGTGTGCTGCGGTTTGCCCAGTCGATTGTTGTATACCAGACCCAAAACATGTGGAAGACGAAGCCACTTTATTAGCTAGAAAAGAATATTTAGACAGCATCGGCAGATAATTTATTTTTAATTTTGCCCCTCTTCTCGAGTGAAGTAAATTGATTTCTTTGGTATCTGAAGCTCTCCTTCAGATACCAATTTAGTTGGTCTCTTTTATCTCATCTTTTTTAGTCCAATTTAGAGAAATGTAAAATCCTGCTTTCTCACTATTGAAAATCTAATTTTTTATTTTTTTTAAGAAGTAGTTTTTCTGTTCGTTTTTGAATGTTTTTTATTATAATCATAAAAGCACAACTCAATTATTTTGGCATAATATTAGAAAATAAAAAACAAAAATTTACGAAAATAAAAATTTTGAATATTATTAACATTATTTTTAACGTTCTAAGGAGACTAAAAAATGGCAATTAAAATAACAGAGGAGTGCATCAATTGTGGGGCCTGCGAACCCGAATGTCCTAATAATGCAATTTATGAGGGTGGAACTAGCTGGGAATTTGCTGGTAAAACTTATGGAGAAGGCGATGCTGCTCCTTCAGGAGCTACTGGATTTTTTTCGAATGATTATTTTTATGTAGTTCCAGATAAATGCACAGAATGTAAAGGTTTTCATGATGAACCTCAATGTATTTCAGTTTGTCCAGTTGATGCATGCATACCAGATCCGGATCATACTGAAGATGAAGCTGCTCTTCTTGCTAAAAAAGAATACCTTGATTCAATTGGAAGATAATTTTTATCTAAAAAATTATGTTATAGGGCATCTTAAGATGCCCTTTTTTTTGTTTTTGCAACTAGCTCTAACCTAAGTCATTTAACATTTCAATTTTCTTATTTAAGTTGTAAAAGAAATTTATAATTTTTTCTCCTTCTAAATCAAAATTTTTTATATGTCGATGAAAATAGGCAAATATAATGTTAACGAAGTAATCACAGGTTTTTTGGGATTGGACGGCGGAGCTATGTTTGGAGTTATTCCAAAAGTATTGTGGCAAAAAGAAAATGCGCCAGATGCTGCCAATAGAATTAAACTTTCAACCCGAAATCTTTTACTTTCTTCTGGTCATAAAAATATTCTTATTGATACTGGCATGGGAACCAAATGGGATAAAAAATCAATTTCAATTTACAATATTCAACAAAACGAATCGTCCTTAATCAATGAACTCGGAAAATTAAATTTAAAAATAGAAGATATAACAGATGTTATTCTTACTCATCTTCATTTCGATCATACTGGAGGCTCAACCAAAATTGAAAACGGCAAAATAATTCCGACTTTTCCCAATGCAAAATATTATGTTCAAAAACAAAATTATAATTGGGCATTAAATCCTTCCGAAAAAGATAGAGCAAGCTTTATAAAAGATAATTTTTTACCTCTGTTTGAAGAAGGGATTTTAAATTTGATAGATGGTACAGATTATTTTGACGACGAAATTAGCCTCATTGTAGTTAATGGACATACTTTCGGGCAGCAACTTGTTAAGATTTCGGATTCGAATAAAACTCTTCTTTTTTGCGCTGATTTAATTCCTACTGCTTCTCATATTCCGCTTCCATACATTATGGGTTATGATCTTCAGCCCCTCGTTACAATTCAAGAAAAGAAAAAAATTCTATCTGAGGCAATAGATAAGGATTGGTTATTATTTTTTGAACATGATCCTATTTTTGCTGTAGCTAATGTTATTAAAAACGAAAAAGGTTTTAAAATAAATGATAAATTTACTTCCATCTGATTTGTCTGATATTGAAGAGTATACAAAAATCTGTGATGTAAATATTCTTAAAGAAAAACAAGGTAAAAGATTTTTAATTAACGATGTTGAAATTGCAGTCTTCAAAGTTGAGGGCGTTATCTATGCTTTAAGTAATATTTGCCCTCATCAACACAGTGCAACAATTTTTGATGGATTTATTGAAGATGGATGTGTCGTATGCCCGGCGCATGGTTGGAAGTTTGATCTAAAAACTGGATACATTGCATCTAAAAGAAAAGGACTAAATTCATTCCCAGTAAAAATTATAAACGGAAGTATTTTTATTAAGGTAAAAGAAAAAAAATTTAGCTGGTAAAAGTAAAAATTTAACAATGAAAATTACTAATGAAATCGTAGTTCATAAAGCAAAAGCTGTTGGTTTTGATCTTGTCGGTTTTGCCAAAGCTGATTTTTTGGATGTAGAAGCAAGACATTTGGAAGAATGGCTTAATAAGGGATTTCAAGCAAGCATGACTTATATGGGAAAGAATAAAGAGAAACGAAAAAATGTAAAATTAATCTTACAGAATGCTAAAAGCGTTATTTCACTTGCTGTAAATTATTATATTGATGAAAAGTATTCTAACGATAAGAACAAAGGAAAAATATCTCGGTATGCTTGGAGTAATGATTATCATTCTATAATTTGGCAAATGCTTGGCGAACTTGAAAAAGAATTAAAACTAATTGAACCTAATTTTGAATCCATTTCTTATGTAGATACTGGCCCGGTTATGGATAAAGTATGGGCTGTAAAATCTGGACTTGGCTGGATTGGCAAACATACAAATGTGATCTCAAAAGAATTTGGTAGTTGGATTTTTTTAGCGACAATTATAACAAACCAAGAATTTGACTATTCCAAAACAGTATCGGATTTTTGTGGAAACTGCAGAGCCTGCTTGGATGCTTGTCCTACCGGTGCAATTGTTCAAGAATATGTTGTAGATGCAAATAAATGTATCTCATTTTTGACGATAGAAAATAAAAACGAAATACCAAACCACTTTGATGGGAAGTTTGATAATTGGCTCTTCGGATGTGATATCTGCCAGGAAGTTTGTCCTTGGAACATTAAATTTTCTAATCAAACTTCTCTTAAAAATTTTTTCCCATTGAATGGATTTAAAGAATTAGAACTAAAAGAAGTTCTCCAACTTAATGAAGACAGCTTTAATATTAAATTCCGCCAATTACCCATTAAGCGAGCAAAATTAAAGGGTTTGAAACGTAATGCCAAATTTTTGCTTAGAAACTTTTACAAATGAAATTGAAACCTTATTTGAAGTTTTGAATCAAATATTTTTTGACTTGAAAAATTAATATTAACATAAAATCATTTTTTAACTTTGCAAGTTAAAACCATTTATATTTTATTACCATTTTTTATGGAATTAAGGAGAAATTATGTCATCAGAAAATCATCATCGTGTTGCAATAATAGGTTCAGGCCCAGCTGGATTTACTGCTGCGCTTTATACTGGGCGTGCTAATTTAAATCCCGTTATCTTTGAAGGGATGCAGCCTGGTGGTCAATTAACCATTACAACTGAAGTTGAAAATTATCCGGGTTTTGAAAAAGGTATTATGGGACCAGAGTTAATGGATATAATGAGAAAGCAAGCTCAAAAATTTGGTGCAAAATCTTTATATACCGAAATTACAGAAGTAGATTTTTCAAAAAGACCATTTGTCTTAAAAACCTACGATGAAATTCATACGGCTGATGCAGTAATTGTGGCTACTGGTGCCTCCGCAAGATTACTCGGGCTTCCCAGCGAAAACAAATACATGGGATATGGTGTTTCCGCTTGTGCAACTTGCGATGGCTTTTTCTTTAAAGACCTAAAAGTTCTTGTTGTAGGCGGAGGCGATACTGCAATGGAAGAAGCAAACTTTCTAACCAAATTTGCTTCTGAAGTTACTATTATTCACAGAAGAGAAGAGTTTCGTGCTTCTAAAATAATGCTGGAAAGAGTTAAGAAAAATCCTAAAATTAATTTTATGACTAATAAAATTGTAAAAGAAGTATTAGGTAAGGAAGAAAACGGACGCAAATCTATGACCGGCGTTATTTTGGAAGATACAAAAGATCATTCCACACAGAAAATTGAAGCGGATGGACTTTTTATGGCAATTGGTCATAAACCTAATACAGAAATTTTTAAGAATTTTCTTGAAATGGACGAAACTGGTTATCTAAAAGTAAAGCCAGGCTCTACTTATACAAATGTTCCCGGAGTTTTTGCGGCTGGAGATGTTGCCGACAAAACTTACAGACAAGCTATTACTGCTGCGGGCAGCGGTTGCATGGCTGCTATTGATGTTGAAAGATGGTTGCAAACTCAAGAATAAATTTTTAAGGAAGGATAAAAAGGCATGAATCTTCATGCCTTTTTTGTTTTCAATAATAATTTAAAATTCGTTTTTTCTTGTTTTGTTTTCAAGCCCTCTTGCAACAAGATTTGCGATTACAAAACCAATTCCTGTGAATGTGAATAATGCAAATGGTACCCAAAAATCTTTTTCCGTCACTTCTTGAAAGTACAATCCTATTCCTAACCCCACTCCAAAAGCAATACAAATAATCCCAATCTTTAAAAGTCTGTAAGGATCTTTTTTGTTTTCATAAAATTGTTTAATAGATTCCGCATCTAAACCTTTATCAATTAACATCTGTTTTTCTCTAGAGCGAAAATAATAATATGTTACTAAAACTAAACCTGTAACAAGAAATAAAACTATTGGTACAAAAACTCCTACCACTGCTGGGTTCATAATAACCTCCAACTTATTAATTTGTTAAATCAATTATCTTAGTTAAAAATTGCTTAAGATTTTTCAAAATCTTTTTCTTTCCTACTAATACTTATGACATTAATGTAACTTAAAAGGTTACAACTTTTTAAAAATTAAAGTTTCTTTATCAAAATTATATTATGTTAAAGTACTAAATTTCTTGCGGTAAAAAGTGTAACCTTTTAATTATTAAGGTAGTCTTAAAAGAAATGAAAGACATAACCGACATAGAAATAATTGAGTCTATAAAAAAAGGTAATCAATCTGATTTTTCTTTGCTTATAGATCGTCATAAAAATAAAGCTTTTTCTTTGCTTAAACGTTTGCTAAAAGATAAAATGGAAGCTGAAGAAGTACTTCAAGATTGTTTTTTGAAAGCGTTCAATTCTTTGAACAGTTTTAGAAATGAATCTAAATTTTCTACATGGTTCTATAAAATTGTTTATAACACGGCGCTTACAAGGCTTTCCGCAAAAAAACGAAAAGTCGAAAATGAGATGGTTTCTATTGACCAAATGTTCCATTTAAAAAGTGATTCCGATTATAGAATGACCGAAGCAAAAGATGTATCGGAGTTTTTGCATAAAGCCATAGAACAATTGCCAGAAAATTATATATCAATTATTTATATGTTTTACTTAGATGGAATGAATTGTGAAGAAATTGCAGAAATTATGAATACTACTGTTAACAACGTTAAAGTTATGCTTTATCGAGGACGAAATATTTTGCGCGAACTTCTTGAAAAAAATAATTACGCAAAGGAAATTTTATGAAAAATCTAAATGATGAAATATTAAATAAGTATATTGATGGTGAACTTGATCATAAAACAGTTAATGAAGTAAATGAATTATTGTTAAAATCAGAAGAGTACAAAACAAAACTTCAATTACTTCAATCTGTTCACGATGAGTTGAAAAAAATAAAAGAAGACGAAACCTCATTAGATTTTACTTCAAAAGTAATGAGTAAGATAAAAAAGAAAGTTAAAACGGGAGCAAAAGATAAGTATTTTATTTTGTCTATCTCAACAATTTTTATATTAACTAGCCTTGCAATTATTATCTATATCTTTAACGCTCTAATTAAAAGCGTTAGTACCAATTCCTCTTCAATTAACATGTGGGATAATTATATAAATTTCATAACTGCAAATTTGCAATTGTTAAGGTCATTTCTATCGCCAAATAATATTTCTATTATAGGTTCTATTTTTTCATTTGGAATTATAATAATTGGTTATATTTTCTTTGAGAATTTGAGGACTTCCAAAAGAAGATTAAGCAGGCAGTCTTAGCATTTAGTAAGAATTATTCTTGAAATAATTTCGGAAGTAGAAGCAAATCAATTGTGCTTTCCATTTTTGCTCAAAACAAAGTTTGATATTAATACTAAAGCAATCTAAGTTTAAAATGACTTTTAAAATCGTTTTTAAATAATTTTGTAATACCTTTAAACAAATGCAAAAAAACTTAATTCTGAAAACAGGTTATGTGGCAATTCTTGGCAAACCGAATGCAGGAAAATCTACTTTGATGAATTCGTTATTGGGGCAGAAGCTGTCTATAATTACAAGCAAACCTCAAACGACAAGAAAAAAAATACTCGGCATTCTTAGCGGAGAAAATTTTCAAATAATTTTTTTAGATACTCCTGGTATTATAAAACCCTCATATCTTTTGCATGAAAAGATGATGGAGTTTGTGGAAAGCTCAATAAAAGATGCGGATATTCTTATTCTGATTGTTGATGTTGATGCAGATCCAGACGGAGTTAATACGCTACAGGATGAATATATTCATAAAATTTTAATTAAATGTAAAAAAAAGAAAATTCTTTTAATCAATAAAATTGATCTTACCACCCAGGAACATGTCAAACTTCTTCTTCAAAAGTTTGCTACATCTTCAACCTTCGAAAAGATTATTCCAGTTTCTGCTAAGGTTAATTTTAATCTTGAAGAAGTAATTTCATCTATTGTTGAACTATTGCCAGAAGGTCCAAAGTATTATCCAGATGATATCGTAGCTGATGCTAATGAAAGATTTTTTGTATCCGAAATAATTAGAGAAAAAATTTTTGAATTGTACAAAGAGGAGATTCCATATAGTTGTGAAGTTCTAATCAATGATTTTAAGGAAAGAGAAGAAGCAAAATTTTTTATTCAAGCTGAAATTATAGTAGAAAAAGAAACTCAAAAAGCAATTATTATTGGCAAACAGGGAAGCGCAATAAAAAAACTGGGCGAAGCGGCTCGAAAAGCTATCGAAGATTTTCTTCAACACGAAGTCTTTCTTGAATTAAGAGTGAAAGTTAGAAATAAATGGCGCTCCGATGAAAAATTGCTTAGGTCGTTTGGTTACTCTAGCGACGAAGATTAATATTGTTTTTGAACTCTTAATACTTCTGACACATTAAAAATTTTTTAAAGCGATTCATAATTCTTATTCTCATGAAAAAATATTTAGGCGAAAGCGTTTTATTATTTAATACAATTATCTGGGGTGCAACTTTTGTAATTATAAAAAATGCCCTATATGATGTTTCTCCAATGATTTTTGTTGCAATCAGGTTTACATTTGCTTCTCTCATGCTGCTCCCTTTTATGTCTAAAAATTTAAGGGAATCAAATAAAGCAACTATTTTAGGCGGTACAATTCTTGGAGTTATGTATTTTTTAGGTTTTGCAACTCAAACAATTGGACTTAATTTTACTTCTGCTACAAAGTCCGGTTTTATAACTGGAACTTTTGTTCTTTTTACTCCAATTTTCCAATTGTTATTTGAAAAGAAAAAACCTAATAAAGGAAATTTGCTTGGAGTAATGATAGTTCTACTTGGTTTAGTTTTATTATCGGGGAAAGGAAATTCATTTTTCGATATCTTTCATGAATTAGGACAGGGTTTTAATATAGGTGATTTTTTCACAATTCTTTGTGCTGTCTTTTTTGCAATGTACCTTGTTTATCTTGATATAGTTACTCGACGATTTGATTACAAACCATTGGTCTTTTTACAAGTTTCTGTTACGGGCATTAGCGGGATAGTTTTTGCAATTATTCTTTCAATAACCAAATTTGAGCCTGCTAAGTTTACAGTGAATTTAAATGTTATTTTTGCTTTGCTTTATACTGCAATTCTTGCTACTATTGTTACTACTACTCTTCAAACAAAATTTCAAAAAATTATTTCTCCTACAAAAGCTGGTATAATTTTATCATTCGAACCAATTTTTTCTGCAATTCTTGCTAATATTTACCTCAGTGAAAAAATTTCTTCTTTTGGCTTTATTGGGGGTATACTTATATTTACAGGGCTTATAGTTTCAGAATTATTTGATAGATTAAAATTTAATAATAACGGAGATTAACTGATATGAGTCTTAATCAGTCAAGAGCTGAAATTATTGCAAATGGTCTTGTACAGGGTGTTGGTTTTAGATATTTTGTTGTGAAACAATCTACAAAGCTAGGGTTAAAAGGCTTTGTGAAAAATTTACCTTCAGGGGAAGTTCTAACCGTTGTTGAGGGAGATAGAACCTTAATTGAAGAACTAATTACTCAAATTAAAGTGGGTCCACCCTATGCATCTGTAAAAAACTGCAGTATTAATTGGTTGAAATTTAAAAATGAGTTCAAAAACTTTGAGGTTAGATATTGAATCAAAACTTCAGAACAGGATTAGGATTTGACGTGCATCAGCTTTCAGAAGGAAGAAAACTGATAATCGGTGGTGTAGAAATTCCATTTGCAAAAGGTTTACTTGGGCATTCTGATGCAGATGTTTTATTACATGCAATCTCCGATGCTCTTTTAGGTTCATTAGCTCTTGGGGATGTTGGAGTACACTTTCCAGATTCAGACGAAAAATATAAAAATGCCGATAGTAAGGTTCTGCTTAGAAAAGTTTATGACTTAGTTTTACAACAAGGTTATGTATTAGGTAATGTTGATGCGGTTGTTGCAATGCAAATCCCAAAGCTTGCTCCTTTTATTCCCTCAATGCAAAAAATAATTGCCGAAGTCTTGGATTCTGAGATTAATCAAATTTCAATCAAAGCTACTACAACAGAAAAACTCGGCTTTGTTGGAAGAGGAGAAGGTGTTTCTGCTTTTGCTATTGTCTTAATTCAAAAAAAACCGAATGAATACATGGCGGATAATAATTCAAAATGATTGAACAAGTTTTAGACTTTGTATCTGCCTTAAGTCCATTTTGGATTTATGTTGTATTATTTATTTTTTCGTTTTTAGAAAATGTTTTTCCACCCGCACCAAGCGATCTTGTGGTTATAATTGCTGGTTCTCTTGTAGCTACTCAATCTTTGCACTTTATTCCTACTCTTTTTTTTACAACTCTTGGAAGCCTTCTTGGTTTTATGACTTTATTTTATGTTGGTTCTCAACTCGATAAGAAGATTATTAGAACTCGCAGAATAAAATTTATTTCTATAGACTCGATTGATAAAGTTGAAAATTGGTTTCTTAAATACGGATATTTTATAATTTTGATAAATAGATTTTTGCCTGGTACTAGGTCTGTTATCTCTTTCTTTGCAGGACTAAGCGAACTTAATTATAAAAAAACAGCTGTATTAGCTTTTTTAAGTGCAGTAGTTTGGAATTCTTTCATAATTTATCTTGGTTATGAATTCGGAAAGAATATCCAAATTGTCGATAATATTATCTCGACTTACAGTGATGTGGTTTTGATTATTACTTTTATTTTAATTTTATTTTTCATATTTAGAGCAATCTTTTGTAAAAAGAAAAAAGGAGTTAGTTGAATATCAAATCAGATAAAAATAGGATTTTGATTTTGCCAGAAGAAAAAAAACAAAAAAATAAAGAAAGGTTTTTGCTTACACTAAGCGGAATATTCCTTGGATGTGCATTTCCACCGTTTCCTTTTCCATTTACTTTTTTACTATTCTTTGGGTTAATTCCTTACTTTTTTATTTTAGAAAAAAGGAGATCCTTGTCTGAAATTAACAAAGCAACATATTTAACTGCTTTTGTATTTAATGTTATTACTCTTTATTGGGTGGGAAGTTGGCAAAAAGCAACTGACCCTTTTTTAATGATTGCTGGTGGTGTCCTTTTATTTTTCAACCCAATTTTATTTTTAATTCCCTCTACCCTTTACTATTTTTTTAAGAAGACATTTTCAGCAAAATATGCACTTTATTTCTTTCCTCTTTTCTGGATTACATACGAATATTTGTATATGCTGACCGATTTAAGTTTTCCCTGGTTAACTCTTGGAAATGGCCTGGCTAAATTTACAATATTTATTCAAATAGCCGATATAGTTGGAGCGTTAGGAATTTCATTAATCATTCTCTACATAAACATATTTTTATTTAAAGCATTTCTTAATTATAAAATTTCGCATAGATTGTTTACAAAAAATTTATTAATTGCATTTACTATATTTTTAATAGTGTTTGCTTATGGAATCTTTCGCATTTCTTCATATAAGCCTACAAAAAATTATATCCGTGTCGGATTAATTCAACCCAATCTTGATCCTTGGGCAAAGTGGCAATCTGGTAATTTGGATGATTTGACAAAAGAATATTTAAATTTATCTTATCAAACTATTTTGCAAGGAGCAAAGTTAGTCGTTTGGCCCGAAACAGCTTATCCAGTATTTCTACTGGATGGTTCTTATCCTTCCACTGTTGATTCAATTTACAGTTTTATTAGAAAAAATAAAGTTTATCTTCTTACTGGTATGCCAGATATTAGATATTACTACAAAGATGAAAAAATTCCGCCCGATGCAAAAACAGACAATCAAGGATTTTTTTCTTATAAAATGTATAATGGAATTTTACTGCTTTCTCCCGAAACATATTATGTTCAACGCTACGGAAAGATGAAACTTGTCCCTTTTGGTGAAAGAGTCCCATTTTCTAATATATTTCCTTTCCTTGATAAATGGTTAAGTTGGAGTGTTGGTATTTCTGGGTGGAATGTTGGAAGAGATACTGTAAATTTTTTGCTTCCAGCTTCAATTGCAAACTTGAGCGAAACAAGAAATCAAAGTAAAGATTCTATTAAAATTAATGCGCTGGTTTGTTATGAATCTATCTTCCCATATTTCGTTACTAATTTTATTCAGCGCGGTGCAAACATGATTGCAATTGTTACGAATGATAGCTGGTATGGAAAATCAAGTGGACCTTACCAGCATGAAGATATTGCTATTCTTCGCGCAGTTGAAAACAGAAGATCAGTTATTCGTGCTGCCAATGGCGGAATTAGCTGCATTATTAATCCAATTGGGAAAATTGAAGTTCAATCAAAATTATTTACAAAAACTTTTATAACCGGCAACGTTGAGTTAGAAACCGCTAAAACAATTTTTACTAAATATCCGCTTATAATTCCGATTTTAGCTTCGTATTTTTCGCTGTTTATTTTAATAAGTTTTATCTTTGTAAAGATTATAAAAAAAATTAAAAACTAATTTTAGACTGAAGATGATTAAATATATAGACCTTAGAAGTGATACAGTAACAAAGCCGTCTAATGAAATGAGGAAGGCAATTTATGAAGCTGAAGTTGGTGATGATGTATTTCACGAAGATCCTACTGTTAATAAATTGCAGGAATTTGCCGCAGAAATTTTAGGCAAGGAAGCAGCTCTTTTTGTATCGAGCGGAGTAATGGGAAATCAAATTTGCTTAAATGTACTAACAAATCCCAGCGATGAAGTAATCTGTGAAAGGGATGCTCATATTTTCCAATATGAATCCGGTTCGCCAGCATCATTAAGCGGAATTCAGCTGATGCCGATTGATGGAAATAAAGGCATCATTACTCCGGAACAGATAGAGCCGTTTATTCGTCCGAAAAGCGCTTATTATATGCCTAAAACTAAAGTAATAGAAATTGAAAATACGCATAATAGAGCTGGTGGAACAATCCATCCGCTTGAAAATATTATTAAAGTTAAAGAGCTTGCAAAAAAATATAACTTGTATTTCCATCTTGATGGCGCAAGAATATGGAATGCTTCTGTTGCAACAGGCATTTCTGTAAAAGAATATGCTTCGCATTTTGATTCTGTTTCTTGTTGCTTATCAAAAGGATTGGGCGCGCCAGTGGGCTCAATCATTGCTGGCTCAAAGGAGTTTATCGAGGAAGCATTCAGGGTGCGCAAAGCTTGGGGTGGGGGTATGAGGCAAGTCGGATTTTTGGCTGCCGCTGGTTTATTTGCTTTGAAAAATAACATTAACCGACTCGAAGAAGACCATCGTAAAGCAAAAATGTTAGCAGATACTATTGCAGAAATTCCTTCTCTTGAAATTGACCTTTCTTCCGTTCAAACAAATATTTTAATTTTTAAACCTCTCCAAATTTCGGTGGAAGAATCTATAAATCAATGCAAAGAAAAAGGGCTATTGCTTTCCGAAGGTAAAGTCGGTTTGTTAAGAGCTGTTACGCATTTGAACGTCAGTTTTGAGGAAATTGAAAAAGCAAAAAAAATCATTAAAGAAGTTTTTGATCAATAAACAAAGCTAAATTATGTTTGATGTAAATCTTTTTAAGCATAAAATTAAAATTAAAGTTAGATTCTCTGATCTTGATGCAATGAAGCATGTTAACAACGCAACCTATTTATCTTACATTGAAGAAGCGCGTATCGCATATTTTTCTGAAGTCTTAAATAGACCTATGAACTCGCTTGATTTCGGTGCTGTTATTGCAAGAATTGAAATAGACTATATTCAGCCTGTCACTCTTGGAGATGAAATAGAAATTTATACAAGAGTTTCTAAAATTGGTAATAAAAGCTCAGATGTCGAGAATATAATTCTTGTTGAAAGAAATAAGAAGAAAATTGTTGCAGCAGAGGCATTAACTAAGCTTGTTTCTTATGATTATGATAAATTAATTTCTAAACCAATTTCTGAAGAAGTAAAAAAGAAAATTCAAGCTTTCGAAAAATTTGTATAACTGATTCATCTTCCTTACAGTTCTTGTAGAGTTAATATACAGCTTTTTAAGTGTTTAACACTAATTTGCGTCCAAACTCTAAAATTAAAAATTTATTTTGATTATAATAAAAAACAATTTAAAATTTTAAGGAATAAAAAATTAGTTGTTGAAAATATGCTTTTATTTAAAAAATTGTTTAGAGAGTTCTAAATTCAATTTATTAAGAGCTTCTTCAAGCTTTGAATAACTTTCAAGCTTTTCTGCAACTGAAGGAGGTGCAACTCTTTCTTTACAATTGCTGATTCGACATCTTTCACAAGTTGAATTTACAACTTTTAGAGTAATAGCAGGGTCCTTTGTAAATTTAATTTTCTCGCATGTGGTTTCATCAAGCAAAAAGCCAATAGTAATGCATGAGATAGTATTAGGTGATAAATTACCTCTTTGTCCAACCGAAATGCAAAGGTATTCATCTCCCGAATCAAAGAACTTTGACCTGCAAACATTTGCCATCCTTTGATTAAAAAGTTTATCTTGCTTAATTTTTTTTTCATATCGAGTTAAAACATCGAAAGAAGGCAACCTTCTGCAAATGTGTTCATTTATTTGTTGTGAGTTTAAGTTAGTCATCGTGTTAAGTCTTAATTCGTTAGAAAGAATATATTCCTTGCTTCCAATTTCATGGTTGAATCTGGAAAAGAAAAATTTATTCACTCCTAAAAATTTTGAAGAAAGATTTGTTATTCTTTGAAAGAACATTTCGGTTGTAGAATTAAATTTATCTATCATTTTAAGAAAAGCATCACTGTTCCATTTTTCCCATTCAAAAAGATGCCTAAGGTCAGTAAGGATTAAATCTTGATTTAATATTAATGCAGTTGAGAAATATGAAGCTTTAAAATTATTTAGAAGATGATCGAAGGTATTTAGTTTTAAACTTGAATGAATATAGCTTCTGTCTTTTATGTCAAGGAAATTAAATGCCAATTCTTTACCTATGACGAAAGATTTTTGCGCATCTGAAAGTTTTTTGTTAAGAAGGAGAGTATTTGGTTTGCCTTTTATTACAACTGCCCTAAGCTGGTCAAATTCTGGATAATAATTCAATATTGATTCATCTATTTTATAATTAAAAGAGTCTTTCAAAATGTTTTTTAATTGGTCAAATTTAATGGTGGTACTTTTTTTGATTTTAAATTTTGTAGAAAATTTTAATGCAGCCTTTTCAAGCTCATCAAAATAATTTTCATTGAATTCTTTGTATGTTCTTAAAGCAGTTTTGCTAAAACTATTTCTGCTTAATTCGGAGGCTTGTGCGGTCTCTATAAAAGCAGAAATTAAAGCGCTAAGCTGCATAGAAGAATTTGACATTAAAAGTATCAGCTTGTTCAAGTCAATTCCATAATGATCTAATGGAAGCTGTTCAAGAATATTTGATTCGAGAAAATCTCCAATAGGAGCAAGATTTTTTGCAAGTTTTAACGAGACGAGTCTGTCATAATTAGTTCCGAGTGCTTGTGCAAGAGTAATAATTTTATCTATTTTGGGATATTTCTTGCCAGATTCGATTTCGTTAAGATACGAGACAGAAAGTCCGCTTTTAGAAGCTAACTCTGATAGTGACATCCCTTTATCACTACGCAATTGCTTAACCTTTAACCCAAATATTAATTTGATATAATTTCTTTTTGCCATAACCGAATTTTAAAAAAAATAATGTGTAATATATCTAAAAATAAACAAATATAATTGCAAAAATTCATCAATAGCGAAATTTCGCTTGTTTTTTTATTATGAAGGTTATATATTAAATAAGTGTCAATAAAGAATAATTAATTATTAGTAATAATTTCATCAAAAGTGTAATTACGTGATAATAATAAAGAGACTAATTGATATACTGCCCTATCAAATAGAAAATAGTCCTCGCCTTGATTGTATTTGTGATAAACAAAATGGAATATGGCAAAAATATAGTTCTAAAGAAGTAAAAGAGATTGCAGATAAGTTTAGCTTGGGGCTGCTTAGTATGGGGTTTCAACGAGGAGATAAATTTGCTATCATTTCAAATAACCGTTCGGAGTGGAATTTTGTCGACATTGGAATTTTGCAAATCGGTGGAATCGATGTGCCTGTTTATCCAACCATGAGCCAAGAAGAATACATTTATATCTTTAATGATTCTCAAGTTAGGCTTGTTTTTGTTGCTGGAATTGAGTTGTATGAAAAAGTAAAAAAAATTATTTCTAAAACAAAGTCAGTTCAGGATATTTATACTTTTGATAAAATAGAAGATAAAAAAAATTGGAAGGAAATTTTATCTTTAGCTGATGAATCATTAATTGATAAATTAAAAATAATTGAAGGAACTATCAAACCCGACGATCTTGCTACAATAATTTATACTTCGGGTACAACTGGCGTTCCCAAAGGCGTAATGCTTACACATCATAATATATTAAGTGATGTTTTATCGTTAAAACAAATCATTAAAATTAATTATAAACATAGGATGATAAGTTTTCTTCCAATTTGTCACATCTTTGAGCGCACAGCAATTTATTTTTATTTAACGGTTGGTGGGTCTATTTATTATGCAGAAAGTATCGATAAAATCGTTGAGAACTTTCAGGAAATTAAACCTAATTATTTTACCACTGTTCCACGTCTGTTGGAAAAAATTTATGAAAAAATAATGGAGAAGGGACGTAGCTTAAAAGGAATAAAGAAATCAATTTTTGGCTGGGCTGTTAACCTTGCTAATCATTTTGATGAGCAAGGGAATAATAATTTCTTTTACAACTTAAGACTTAAAGCCGCCCGAAAATTAGTGTTCTCTAAATGGAAAGCTGCTCTTGGTGGGGAAGTGCTTGGAATTATTAGCGGCGCCGCCGCATTACAACCACGGTTAGCAAGAATTTTTACCGGAGCTGGAATTCCGGTGAGAGAAGGATATGGACTAACCGAAACCTCACCGGTTCTTACTTGCAATCGATTTGAAAAAGGACAGTATTTCCTCGGAACTGTTGGAATGGCTATTCCCGGAGTTAAAATTAAAATTGATGAAGAATCGGGTGAAATATTAGTTAAGGGTGAAAATGTTTTTAAAGGATATTACAATAAACCTGACTTAACTGAAAAAGTTTTTGACAAAGATGGTTGGTTCCATACTGGTGATATTGGTGAGCTACTAAACGGAAAATATTTGAAAATTACAGACAGATTAAAAGAAGTTTTTAAAACATCTGGCGGAAAATTTGTAGCTCCTCTTCCAATCGAAAATAAAATGAAAGAATCCTGGTTTATAAAAAATATAATGGTGATTGGTGAAAATAGAAAATACACTGCTGCGTTAATCATCCCAAATTCTGTTTTTATTTTTAATTGGTATAGGAAAAAAGGTCTGGGAAACTTGGGCATCGATGAAATTATTAAAACCGATATTGTTAAAGAAAGAATTTGGAAAGATATACAAAAATACAATAAAAAATTTTCTCATATCGAACAAATAAAAAAGTTTGAAATTTTGCCTAACGACTGGACGGTTGAAACCGGCGAATTAACCCCTACTTTGAAACTTAAAAGAAAAGTAATTTTAGAAAAATATAAAGACGTAATCGAAAAAATATATTCAGAGTAAATTTTTATAAAATAATTATTGAAAGTATTATGAAAAGAACTATTAAAGAAGTCGCTGTTTTAGGCTCGGGAGTTATGGGCTCTCGTATTGCCGCTCATTTTGCTAATATTGGTTGCAAAGTTTATCTCCTCGATATTGTTCCTTCCAATTTATCTGAGGAAGAAAAAAATAAAGGACTAACATTGAATGACAAAAAAGTTAGAAATAGAATTACAAATGAAAATCTTAAAAATGTTTTAAATGCAAAACCTTCTCCTATTTATTTACCTTCTTTTTCTTCAAGAATTATTACCGGAAATTTTGAAGATGATATGAATATTTTGCAAAAAGTTGATTGGATTATTGAGGCTGTTGTTGAAAACCTTGAAATAAAGAAATCAATTTTTGAAAAAATTGAAAGATTTAGAAAACCAGGTATTCTTGTTACCACTAATACTTCTGGAATTCCCATTCATTCAATGCTGGAAGGGAGAAGCGAAGATTTTCAAGTTAATTTTTGTGGAGCACATTTTTTCAATCCTCCAAGATATTTACAACTATTAGAAATTATACCAACTGAAAAGACAAGTTCGTCGGTAATAGAATTCTTAATGAACTATGGAAGTTTATATCTTGGTAAAACAACAGTTTTATGTAAAGACACACCGGCTTTTATCGCTAATAGAATCGGCGTCTTCAGTATGATGGCCGTCTTTAAATTAATGAAAGAATTAAAATTGTCAATTAAAGAAATTGATACTTTAACAGGACCGCTGACTGGTAAACCAAAATCAGCAACTTTTAGAACTTGTGACGTAGTGGGAATTGATACTCTTGTTAAGGTAGCAAATAACGTATTTAACGATTGCCTAACTGATGAAATGCGTAATCTTTTTGAAATACCTGCTTATCTGAATGAACTTGTGAGAAGAAATTGGCTCGGCGATAAAACCGGACATGGTTTTTACAAAAAAAGTAAAAACGCTAAAGGTGAAAAAGAGATTCTTGAACTTGACATAAATACATTAGAATATAAACCGAGTGAAAAATCCAAGTTTGCTTCTGTTGCTGCCGCCAAACCAGTTGAAGATTTACGGGAAAGGTTAAAGATTCTTCATTCGGCACAAGATAAGGCTGGTGATTTTTTGCGTTTACTTTCTTTCAACATCTTTAGCTATGCTTCTAATAGAGTACCTGAAATTGCGGACGAGATATATAAAATTGACGATGCTATGCGAGCTGGTTTTGGGTGGGAACTTGGTCCGTTCGAAACTTGGGATGTACTCGGCGTGGAGAAGATGATAAATCTTATGAAGGAAGCAAAGCTGCCTCCGGCAAATTGGGTTTCCGAAATGTTATCAAAAGGGTTTAAATCTTTTTATCAAGTTGAAAACGGTAAGAAAAAATATTTTGATCAGAATTCATTTACATATAAAGAAATTCCCGGGTCAAATAATTTTATCATTCTTGAAAATTATCGTACTAACAAACCGGTTTGGAAAAATGGTGGCGCAACCTTACACGATATTGGCAATGGAGTATTAAATCTTGAATTTCAAACAAAAATGAATTCTATTGGCAGTGAAATTCTTGAAGCAATTAATATGTCAATCGAGATTGCGGAGAGAGATTATGTCGGGTTAGTAATTGCTAACAACGGACAGAATTTTTCTGCTGGTGCAAACTTGGCTATGATGTTTATGCTTGCAACTGAACAAGAGTATGATGAAATCGAATTAGCTGTTAGAACCTTTCAAAATACAACAATGCGAATAAGATATTCAAGTATTCCCGTTGTAGCGGCACCTCACGGGCTTGCCCTTGGAGGAGGCTGCGAAATTTGTCTTCATGCTGATAAAGTTCAGGCTGCTGCTGAAACCTATATTGGTCTTGTAGAAGTTGGCGTTGGAATTATTCCGGCTGGTGGTGGTTCTAAAGAAATGACTTTGCGAGCATCTGACAGCTTCGCAGAAGGAGAAATTGAATTTCCTCAGCTTCAAAAAAGATTTATGAATATTGCTACGGCAAAGGTATCTACTTCTGCTCTTGAAGCTTTTGAAATGAATATTTTTAAAAAGGGTAGAGACGGGATTACTTTAAATCCCAATAGACTTATTTTGGAAGCTAAAAATGCTGTTTTAGCAATGGCTGAAAAAGGTTATTCTCAACCTCTGCCGAGAAATGATATAAAAGTTCTTGGCAAAGAAGCTCTTGCTACTTTATTGCTTGGGGCTTATTCTTTTAAAATGGGAAATTATATCTCTGAATATGATAAAAAAATTGTCGAAAAGTTGGCTTACGTTATGAGTGGTGGAGATTTCTCTCAAGGAACTTTGGTTACCGAGCAGTATCTATTAGACCTCGAACGTGAAGCATTTTTGAGTTTGATTGGAGAAAAGAAGACTTTAGAAAGAATTCAAAACATTTTAAATACTGGCAAGCCGCTTCGTAATTAATTGAAAACGGTTTTGCTTAAACTATAAAAATTAAAATTGAAGTATATTTATGAGAGAAGCATATATTGTAGCTGGTTTAAGAACTGCTGTTGGTAAAGCTAAAAAAGGAGGATTCCGTTTTTTTAGACCTGACGATTTAGCAGTTGAAGTAATAAAACATTTATTAAAATCAATTCCTCAGTTAGATCCACATCGAGTTGATGATTTAATTGTTGGCAATGCTGTTCCCGAAGCTGAACAAGGACTCCAAATCGGAAGAATGATTGCCTTACAATGTCTTCCAATTGAAGTTCCAGGAGAGACAGTTAATAGATATTGTGCTTCGGGAGTCGATACTATTGCTACTGCTGTTGCACGCATCCGAACCGGAATGGCTGATTGTATTATTGCAGGTGGTACTGAATCTATGTCAATGGTTCCCGTTACGGGGTGGAAACTTTCGCCAAATTATAAAATTGCATCTGAGCACCCAGAATATTATCTCAGCATGGGATTGACTGCCGAAGAAGTCGCTAAAGATTATAAAATTTCGCGCGAAGAGCAGGATGAATTTTCATATCGTTCTCATATCAAAGCAATGAATGCAATTCAAAACGGATATTTCAAGGATGAAATTGTTCCGGTTGAAGTTGAAGAAACTTATTTTGAGGATGGTAAGAAAAAAAATAGAAAATTTATTGTTAATCAAGATGAAGGACCAAGAGCAGATACTTCACTTGAAGCTCTTGCAAAATTAAAGCCCGTTTTTGCAGCTGGTGGAACCGTTACTGCTGGCAATTCATCTCAAACCTCAGATGGAGCTGCATTTGTAATTGTTATGTCTGAAGAAATGGTTAAAGAATTAAATCTTAAACCTCTTGCCCGATTGGTTTCTTATTCACTTGCTGGAGTTGATCCTCGTATAATGGGAATAGGGCCGGTTGAAGCCGTCCCAAAAGCTTTACAGAAAGCTGGGCTTAAGAAACATAATATTGATTTGATCGAACTCAATGAAGCATTTGCTTCGCAGTCTTTAGCTGTTATTAGAGAACTTGATATAAATCAAGATATTCTAAATGTTAATGGCGGTGCTATTGCATTAGGACACCCACTAGGATGCACTGGGGCAAAACTTACAGTCCAAATTATTAACGAATTAAGACGAAGAAAAAAGAAGTATGGATTAGTAACTGCTTGTGTAGGCGGAGGGCAGGGGGTTGCCGCTATTTATGAAGTATTGAATTAAATTTTATAAAATTTTAAGGTGAAAATTATGACATTGGAAACAAAAAAATATGAAGCCCTTAAAGGTGGTGAGTTTTTAATTAAAGATTCAGATCCACAATCAGTTTTTATACCCGAAGATATTTCTGAAGAACAAAAATTAATGGCAGATTCTGCCAGAGAGTTTGTAGAAAAAGAAATTTTACCCAAGCTTAATGAAATTGATCATCAAGAACCAGGTTTAACCGTTTCTCTTCTTGAAAAAGCCGGCGAGCTTGGATTATTAGGCACTGCTGTTCCTGAGCAATACGGTGGTCTTGGCGAAAATTTTAATACAAATACTTTCATTTCTATGGAAATGGGAGCCAGTCATTCTTTTGGTGTTTCATTTGCTGCCCATACTGGTATAGGTACTTTACCTATTCTTTATTATGGTACCGAAGAACAGAAAAAAAAATATCTTCCTAAACTTGCTTCTGGGGAATTGAAAGCAGCCTATTGTTTAACTGAACCCACTTCTGGCTCCGACGCACTTTCTGCAAAAACTATTGCTAAACTTTCTGAAGATGGCAAATATTATATTCTCAACGGTCAAAAAATGTGGATTACAAACGGCGGGTTTGCAGATATTTTAATTACCTTTGCTCAAGTTGATGGTGATAAATTTACAAGTTTTATTATCGATACAAAGTCGGAAGGTTTTACACGCGGTAAAGAAGAAGAAAAAATGGGTATAAAAGGTTCTTCTACACGAGCTTTGTTCCTTGATAATGTAAAAGTGCCAAAAGAAAATGTCCTGGGAGAAATTGGTAAAGGACATTACATAGCATTTAATGTTTTAAACGTAGGCAGGTTTAAATTATGTGCTATGACAACTGGTGGGGCTAAAAGGTTTTTGTCCGTTGCTGTCAATTACGCTAACGAAAGGAAACAATTTGGCAAAACGATAGCAAGCTTTGGCGCTATTAAACATAAACTTGCTGAAATGGCAATCAGAATCTTTGTTTCTGAATCTGCTACAATTAGAACGAGCGGATTAATAAACGATAAGGTAAAAGAATTATCCGATTCTGGTTTGCCATATAATCAAGCATTAATAAGTGCCGCTGAAGAGTATGCAATTGAATCGGCAATGTTAAAAGTCTTTGGTTCTGAAATGTTGAACTATGTTGTTGATGAAACTGTACAAGTTTTTGGTGGATACGGATTTTCTGAAGAATATCCGGCTGCAAGAGCCTATCGTGATTCAAGAATTAACAGAATTTTTGAAGGTACTAATGAAATTAATCGACTGCTTACAGTAGACATGCTTGTTAAACGCTCGATGAAAGGACGAATCGATTTGATGGCGCCAGCTTTAGAAATTCAAAAAGAACTAATGTCTGTTCCTTCTTTTAATGATAAACCAATTGGATTATTAGCCGAAGAATTATCTGCAATTAAAAATGCAAAAAAAGCAATTCTTATGATTGCAGGCTCAGCTGTTCAAAAATTTATGATGAAATTACCAGAAGAACAGGAAATTATTATGAATCTTACTGATATGCTTATCGAAGTTTTTTCTTCTGAGTCCGCATTACTTAGAACCTTAAAGCTTGCTTCTTCTAAAAGTGAACAAGATTATAAACCTTATGTAGAAATGACCAAGGTTTACGTTAGCGATTCTCTGGAAAGAATTAATCTTTATGGAAAACATGCTATTTCAGCCTTTGCTGAAGGCGACGAATTAAAGATGTTGCTTCTCGGGTTAAAGCGCTTTACGAAGTTTGAACCGGTCAATACTATACAACTTCGAAGAAATATTGCCGAAAGACTAATTGAGGCAAATAAATATTGCTTTTAGTTATATCATCCTCCTAATCTGAGAATGTTTTATTTTTTTAATTATTGGTAGATGAAACTTACGCAGAAAAGATTTTGATGACTGATATTGTGTTCAACGAAAGTTGAAATCCATTTTTTTCTTTTTTGCATTATGAAATTAGCTTTCGCGAGAATGATATTCCTTTAATACTTTTTTTCTTAACTTCAGGTAAGAATTAAAAAATAATTTTGGTTTTCTTTATTCTAAACAGGAGTCATTTTGATATCTGAAAAAAAATATACTCAACCAATGCTTAAAGAGGGTGCGTTGAATGATAAGGTAATAATAATTACTGGAGGTGGAACGGGACTTGGCAAATCAATGACTAAATATTTTGCACAACTTGGTGCAGACTTGATTATAGCAAGCCGTAAGTATGATATTCTTAAGAAAACTGCTGATGAGATTGAAAATGAAACCAGAAAAAAAATACTTCCCGTTCAATGTGATGTAACTAATTATGAAGAAATAGAAAATCTTTTAAAAATCTCTGTCGAAAATTATGGGAAAGTGGATGTACTTGTTAACAATGCTGCAGGAAATTTTATAAGTCCTACAGAAAGACTTTCGCACCGTGCATTTGATACTATTGTTAATATCGTATTGAAAGGGACCTACTATTCTTCATTGGCTTTTGGGAAGCACTGGATAAATAGAAAACAACATGCTACCGTATTAAATATAGTTACAACTTATGCTTGGACTGGCTCTGCCTACGTTGTGCCTTCGGCAGTTGCAAAAGCCGGTGTATTGGCTTTGACACGCTCCCTTGCTGTTGAATGGGCTAAATATAATTTACGTTTTAATTCCATTGCGCCTGGGCTTTTTCCAACAAAAGGTGCCTGGGAAAGATTGCTTCCGGTAGGTTTATCTGAATTTCTTGACCCTGTAAAAAAAGTTCCTCTTGGAAGAATTGGTGAACATCAAGAACTTGCTAATCTTGCCGCTTATCTTATTTCTGACTTTTCTTCTTTCATAAATGGAGAAGTAATAACAATCGATGGAGGGGAATGGCTTAAAGGTGCCGGTCAGTTCAACTTGTTTGAGAATGTTCCGAATACAATGTGGGATGAAATTGAAAGAGCCGTTAGAAATGTAAAAGGAAGTAAATAAATTGGAACCAACTAAAGATAAAAAATTATTTAAACATAAATATGATCTTATTGTTAAATTCAATGAAGTAGATATGCTTCATATTGTAAACAATGCTGTCTATTTTAATTATTTGGAGCAGGCAAGAATAAAGTATGCAAAAGATTTGGGAATTCTTCCAAACGAAGGTATGATATTTAATGGCACAGCCTTTTATATGGCACATAACGAAATTAACTACTTAAAGGTTGCCCAATTTGAAGAGGAGTTGCGAGTTTATACTAGAGTTTCTTATATTAAACACAGAAGTTTTCAATTTGAACATATAATTGAAAATATTAAAACCAATATAATAATTGCCGAAGGTTCCGGAATACTTGTTCATGTTGATCCTATTACGAAAAAATCTTTACCATTACCCAAAGGATTTGTTGAAACTGTAATAAATTTTGAAAAGGAAGTTTCAATAGTTCAATAGAATTAATAATAATGTGGGGCATTTATGAGAAAAATTGTTTTTGATATCGAAACTTGTTCTTTCCCTTTTGAGTCTCTATCTGAAAGTCAAAAAGAATATCTTCTTCGCGATTCCCAAAAAGAAATTGATGCTAATCTGCGTGCCGAAAAAACGGAACAGGCTATTAGATTTATGAGCCTTTACCCTTTTACTGCTAAAGTAATTGCAATTGGTATTTTCGATGTAGAAAAAGAAAAGCTTTTTGTTTATTATGAAAGTTCGATAGAAGAGGAATGGTTTGTTCAAGAAAAACATGCTCATTTTAAAGGAATAAATGAACATGAAATGTTAAAATCTTTCTGGCGAATTGTAGAGGCATCGGATAAAGTTATAACATTTAACGGGAGAAATTTTGATGTCCCTTTTTTGATGATACGTTCTGCTATTAACAAAGTTAAACCATCTAAAAATTTAATGACTAATCGTTATGATACTTCACTTCACATTGACTTGCTTGAACAGTTTTCATTTTATGGGTTAACAAAAAAATTTAATCTTGATTTTTATTGTCATGCTTTCGGAATTGACTCTCCCAAATCAGAAGTTATCTCTGGAATGGAAGTAAAGAATCTTTATGAAGCAGGAAGAATAAAAGATATTGCTATTTACTGTGGCAATGATATTTTAGCCACTTACAAGCTGTATAAAATTTGGGAAGAATTTTTACGATTCTAATTTTTTTTGGATATTATAATATTACTTTTCTTCTCCAAAATTATTGGCAATCTTATCCAATAAATTTCTTAATAGATTATTATTTTGACGACAATATCTTTTACCATTTAAAATTTGTTCTTCAGTATGAATATATTTATCCTCGACAAGTTCATCTTCTCCGTTTGTAATCATATTTTGCAATGATTGTGGTGTTACTTCGAGATGAAATTGTAATCCGATTACTTTTTCTTTATAAACAAATGCTTGGTTTTTACATGCTTCGCTTTGAGCGATATTAGTTAAACCTTTTGGTAGTTCAAAAGTATCGCCATGCCAGTGAAAAACCACTAGTTCTTCAGGAAAGAAATTGAAAAGGTTATTGTATTTTGATTCAACAGTCATTGTGATTTTGAACCAACCAATTTCTTTATAAAGATTTGGATAAACCCTCCATCCAAATGAAGAAGCAATTAATTGAGCGCCAAGACAAATACCCAAAACAATTTTATCATTTTCGATTGCCTGTTTTATAAAAGTCTTTTCCTTTGATAACCAGGGGAATTTTTTTTCATCATAAACTCCCATAGGCCCGCCCAATACAATTAGCCAGTTAAATTCATCTAATTTTGGCAGCTCAGAATCTTTATAAAATTTTGTATAAGAAACTGAATGTTTCTTTTCGATTATCCAGTCCTCTATAAAGCCAGGGTTTTCGTATTCTACATGTTGAATTATGTGTATCTTCATAAAATTATTTTTGGAAAATGTTTGTTGTTAACTTCTAATTTATTTATAAGGGTAAATTATTTTTCATTTAAATTTTTTATTTTTTATCAAGTTAAATTACAATAATAAAGCAATTAAATTTTTACCCTTATCTTCATTTCTTATCAAAATCATTAATGCGTATATTTGCAACACAAATTAAAGAAAATTCACATCTAAAAAAACGGAAACAATTAAATGCAAGAACAAGAAGTAAATTTAAATTTAGCGCTAGAGCATGGTTTAACTGAAGAAGAATATGAAAAAGTTAAAAGAATACTTGGAAGAGTTCCTACTTATACAGAGCTTGGTATTTTTAGCGTTATGTGGAGTGAACATTGCAGCTATAAAAATTCAATAGCACTTCTTAAAACTTTACCAAGAAGTGGTGGAAGACTACTTGTTGGCGCAGGCGAGGAGAACGCTGGTCTCGTGGATATTGGAGATGATCTCGCTATTGCATTTAAAATTGAAAGTCATAATCATCCTTCTGCAGTTGAACCTTATCAAGGAGCTGCAACCGGAGTTGGTGGAATAATGAGGGACATATTTACGATGGGTGCAAGACCGATCGCTTCTTTAAATTCTCTTCGATTCGGTACTCTGGAAGATGCGAGAACAAGATTTTTATTTGATGGAGTTGTTAGAGGAATCGGAGATTACGGCAATAGTTTTGGTGTTCCTACTGTTGCCGGTGAAGTTTATTTTGATGAATCTTATCAAGGTAATCCTTTGGTAAATGCGATGGCTGTTGGTATTGTTAAAAAAGACCAATTTGCAAGTGCAGTAGCAAAAGGAGAAGGAAATGCTGTAATGATAGTTGGTTCTTCAACTGGTAGAGATGGAATTCACGGTGCTACCTTCGCATCTGAAGAGATCTCAGAAAAGTCAGAGGCAAAACGTCCTTCTGTTCAAGTTGGAGATCCATTTACTGAAAAACTTTTACTTGAAGCTTCCTTAGAAATAATTAAAAATGGGTGGCTTGTCGGAATTCAAGATATGGGCGCTGCTGGGATATCTTGTTCTACTAGCGAGATGAGTGCGAAAGGAAAAGCTGGAATGAAGATAGACCTTAGTAAAGTACCATTGCGTGAAAAAGGAATGACGGCTTATGAAATTATGCTTTCAGAAAGTCAAGAAAGAATGCTTTGCGTTGTTAAAAAAGGCTATGAAAGAAAGGTAAAGGAAGTTTTTGATAAATGGGATCTTCATTGCGAAATAATTGGATATGTTACAAATGATGGTATGCTCGATATTGATTATGACGGTGAAAAAAAAGCGGTTGTGCCTGCTTTCGAATTAGTTCTCGGAGGAGGCGCTCCTGTTTACATTCGCGATACCAAAGAGCCGCACTACATAAAAGAAATCCGTAATTTTGATTTTACAAAATTGCCTTTCCCAGATAATCTTGAAGAAACTTTTCTAAAAGTATTTTCTTCACCAAATATTGTGTCAAAAAAATGGGTTTATGAACAATATGATTCTATGGTAAGAACCAATACTATTGTCGGACCAGGCTGTGATGCCGCTGTTATTTATATTAAAGATACAAACAAAGCTCTTGCAATGAAAACAGATTGTAATTCACGTTATGTTTATCTTAACCCAAAGGAAGGAACAAAACTTGCCGTTGCGGAGGCTGCAAGAAATATTGTCTGTTCTGGTGGAGTTCCGCTCGCTATTACTAATTGTTTAAATTTTGGTAATCCTTATAAGCCAGAAATGTACTGGCAGTTTAAAGAAGCTATTGAAGGTATGGGCGAAGCTTGCAAATTTTTTGACACTCCAGTGACAGGGGGCAATGTTAGTTTTTATAATGAGTCTCCAAACATCGCTGTTTATCCAACACCTACAATTGGAATGGTTGGTTTGGTGGAAAATTTAGAAAATGTTACCACTTCCTTTTTTAAGAATGATAATGATTTGATTTATCTTCTCGGCGAAGATTTTGAAGAGCTTGGAGGAAGCGAGTATTTAAAAATTGTTCATGGAAAAGTTTTAGGCGATTCTCCTGAGATAAATCTTGAGACTGAAAAAAAACTTCATCTTTCCTTACTTGGTTTAATAGAAAAGAAATTGGTCAACTCTGCGCACGATGTCTCTGAAGGTGGATTAGTTGTTTCGTTGGCAGAATGTTGTATAATGAATGAAGAAAATTTGATAGGTGCTTCTGTTTCAATTCCAATTAAAACTCGTGAAGACTTTTCTTTATTTTCTGAAAGTCAGTCCAGAATTATTATTTCTGTATCTCCCGAAAAACAAAATGAGGTTGAAGAATTTCTTAATTCAAAAAAACAAAATTTTAGCTTACTTGGGAAAACAGGGGGAAATAAATTGCAAGTTAATGGTAAGTTAAACTTATCGCTTAAAAAACTTGCCGATATTTATTTTAACACAATATCGCGTATTATGAATGAGTAATAAGTTCGTTTTAGACTGGGTGAAAAATCTCAGCCAATATTCAATTATAAAAAAATTGGATGTGATTTTTTTTTATAAACCTTCTTATCATAAAATGAAAAGTTTTATAAATCATTATGTAGGGGGGTTAATAAATCGTACTGATGAACATCATGTCTTTTTACTTGCAGGCGGACTGGCATTTTCTTTATTTGTTTGTATAATTCCTTTTTTCCTGATTATTTTTGCCGTCTTAGGTAACATACTAAACTCGCAATATATGCAGCAGCAGGTTAATGTTGCAATTGATGCGATGATACCTTATTACAAATATTCTGCCTTTGTAAAAAAAATTATTTTTTCAAGAATAAATGAGGTTATAGAATATAAAAACATCGCTGGAATTATTGGAGCTCTTGGTTTGTTCTTTGCCGCCAGTGGTTTATTTAGCAGCATGCGTACCATTTTAAATAGGGTCTTTGGAGTTGAAAGCAACGTACATTTTTTGATTGGTAAGCTAAGAGATCTTGGTTTAGTTTTATTGGTCATTATCATATTTTTCCTTCTAACTGTTTTTACCCCTTTGCTCGATTTAGTTCGGCAGGCTGCCCAACAATGGGAGGTTTTTAGTTTTTTGCGAATAGGCATTTTTGAACATTTCGTTTTTACTCTTATTTCCGTTATTATTATTTTCATTGTTTTTACCACTTTATATGTTACTGTACCTTTCAGAAAATTAGGTAAAAAAGCCACTTTGCTAAGTGCATTTTGGGCTTCTCTGCTGTGGGAAATTGCCAAACAAGGCTTTGGCTTTTACATACACCATTTTACTACTTTTGGAAGAATATATGGTACTTATGCTTTGGTTGTTGTTGTTGCTTTTTGGATTTATTATTCTTCAATAGTTTTTATTATTGGTGCAGAAATTGGGAGATTATACTCAGAAAGAAAACTTTTATCAAATGAAATCTTAAAATAAAATTGACCTCCGATTTATTTTTTGTTTTCTAAAAATTTACGTAAAATTCTCTTTTAACTTGACAAATAAAAGGCAAGTTTTTATATTTAATCAGATAAAAAAATCTGATTATGAAATGACAGTTATTTTTTCAAAAAAATGTGAGTATGGTTTGCAAGCCGTCCTTTATTTAGCAGCTAAGGAAAATGGTGAAATTGTGCCGGTTGATGAGATTGCAAAAAAGCTTAGTATACCGAAAGAATTTGTTTCGAAAATTCTTCAAAGCTTAACTGAGAGTGGAATTATTTTTTCTAAAAAAGGAAAATCCGGTGGGTTTGCAATTGCAAAGGATTTGAAAAAAATCAGATTAATAGATATTGTAGCTGCTATTGATGGTTTAGAGATATTTAATAGTTGTGTCCTTGGTTTCCCAACTTGTTCTCCTGATAATCCATGTCCACTTCATGAAAAATGGGGAAGACTTAGAACAAATGCATATAATATGCTTACCGACGAAACTTTAGATCAATTAAAATCAAAAACTTTAAGAAAAATTAATAGCATGTAAAATTTTTTTAGACAAAATCGGATAATAAACTCTGAAATAGAATGAAAAGTAAAAAGAAAATAATTCGTAACTCTGAAAAATCTATTCAAAAGTATAGATTTTATATACAAGTAGCTTTTGCTGCTTTGTGTATATGGATTGGAATACAATTTTACTTGTTTGCACATTATTTAGAATCGGGTGGAGAAGCTCATTTTTTTAGCCGTCCTCCCGGCGTTGAAGGTTTTCTCCCAATCAGTTCAATGATGAGCCTTTATTTTTTTATCAGAACAGGCATTATACATCCTGCTCATCCAGCAGGCATGTTTATTTTTATCGCTATTGTTTTGGTTTCGTTTGTGTTTGGAAAATCATTTTGTAGTTGGCTATGTCCAATAGGATTTATTTCTGAACTAATTGGAGATTTCGGAGAGAAAATCTTAAAGAGAAAACTAATTCTTCCTAAATGGTTTGATTATCCTTTAAGAAGTTTAAAGTATATTCTGCTTGGTTTCCTTTTTTATGCAGTATTTGTAATGATGAGTTTAGAGGCAATCAAAATGTTTTTAGACAGTCCTTATAACCAAGTTGCGGATCTCAAAATGTATTATTTTTTTGCAAACATTTCTGGTACTGCATTAATTGTTTTGATAGTTCTTTTTATACTATCAATTTTTATTAGAAATTTTTGGTGTCGCTTTCTTTGCCCATACGGTGCTTTTCTTGGGCTGATTTCATTTTTTAGCCCTCATAAAATTAAACGCAACCCTGTTAGCTGTATCGATTGTGGCTTATGTGCAAAAGCATGTCCGTCTTCAATAAAAGTAGATAAAGTAGTTACAGTAATTTCTGATGAGTGCAGTACATGTATGAACTGTGTTGATGTTTGTCCTGTTGCTGATACGCTTGACTTAAGATCAATTTATACTAAGAAAAAAATATCAAAAAAATTAGTAGCAATTGGAGTTGCTTTATTGTTTATGGCGGTAACTGGATTTGCTATGCTTACTGGTCATTGGCAAAACTCCATAACACCAAAACAATATTTAATGCATTACAAATTAATGGGTTCCTATGGCCATCCGACGGGCACTGCTGCAGTGAAAAAATTGGATGAAGAATCTAAACAGGAATTATCAAAATCTTTAAAAAAGTGAAAATATTTTTATACCAGGGGAAATAATAGTAATAACTACTAAAAATTTGAATTAAAAAAAGGAATGAAATTATGGAACAACTAAACAGTTATATTTTTAAAAGCGATGAGTTAAGTAACCTTACTTTAGCTCAGATTGTCAATAAGATTTATAGTGCTTCGGAAATTTTTGAAAAATACAATATTGATTTTTGCTGTAATGGAAGTAAATTATTCTCAGAAGTTTGTGCGGAAAAAAAATTAAATGCGGATGCGGTGATAAAAGAAATACTAAATATTAAACCAATTTCATTTAGTGATAATTTTCGTTTTTCAAAATGGGAACTAGATTTTTTAGTAGACTATATCGTAAATAATCATCATCAATACATCAGAGATTCTATTCCAAAAATTTCTTTTCATGCAGAAAAAGTTATTTCGGCGCATGGTAAAAATCATCCAGAACTTGATGAAGTTTCAAAGATTTTTTCCGTAGTCTATAAAGATCTTAAACAACATTTGCTGAAAGAGGAGGAAATTTTATTCCCATACATTAAAAATTTATCTAAAGTAAAAAATAATTCAGCAAAATATGAACGCCCTTATTTTGGTCAAGTTTCAAATCCTATCAGGATGATGGAATTAGAACATGAAGCTGCAGGCAACGATTTATTTAAAATAAGAAGAATAACAGATAATTATAAAATTCCGGTGGATGCTTGTAATACTTACGCTTTTTTTTATAACGAACTAAAAGAATTTGAAGAAGATCTTCATAAACATGTGTACCTTGAAAATAATATCTTATTTCCTAAATCAATCGAACTTGAAGAAAAAATTTTGTCTGAAAATAAGTTTTAGCATATACATTAATTTGTGATTTATAGTGGACTGGAAAGCTTTGATTTCTATTATTTTTTTAATAATTAAAAAATTATTTAGTTACAACACAATAAAAATTTAAACATGTCCGAAATTAAAAGCCTTTTTTCAATCTCGCATGACCATTTTCATGGACTTATGTTAGCGCAAATGATTAAAAAAATAGTTCGCTTTTAACTGAAATATAAATCCCTGTTGAAGATAAAGCCTCCTACACAACGCACTTTTGTAAAATGGAATTAGAAAACCACTTTTATATTGCAGAAAACACGTTGTATACTTGGGTTTCAAATAAAATAGATGAAATTTTTCAAATAGTTATTGAAGAACATAAATCCATCAGTATGCTTGTTGAAAGCCTAAGAACAAATGCAGACCTTGAAGATAAATTAGATAGAATTGCCATTGTTTTAGAAAATCACATTAAGCTTGAAGAAAGAATTTTATTCCCCAAAGTTAAAGATAGCTTATCAAAAGATGCTCTTATGAAACTTGCCGAAGATTTAGAGAAAAATGGTTATCTCAATATCTAAAAATATTAGACAAAGAAAATTATTTTTTATTAGTCCATCTAAGAAAAAATTAAACTATTAGAGAAATAATGCCTCTTATCGAAAGTTATTTGAATTTTAAGTGCGATCTTTTTATTTAGGGAACAAAGAAATTTATTTAAATAAAATTATTTGCAATTAAAACAAAAAATAAAATGAGCAAAAAAGAAGAACTTTCGGCAGCAATTGAATATTTAGGAAAGGCTTTTGATTCTCACATTGCTGGAAAAATTAAAAACGCAATAGATGACTATAAAAAATCTATTGAGATTTATCCTACTGCAAAAGCTTATACTTATCTAGGAAGTGCATATAGTTTACTCGGAAAGTATGAAGAAGCAATTGAAAATTGTAAAAAGGCTATCGAGTTTGATAGCCATTATGGAAATCCCTATTACGATATTGGGATTTATTTAATAAATTTAAATCGTCTTGACGAAGCAATATTATGGTTTGATAAAGCACTAAATATTGCAAACTACGAGCCTAAGTACCTTCCTTATTTTAATTCCGGTAAAATATATGAAAAAAAGGGTGATTGGCTACAAGCTTTAAAATTTTATAAAAAAGCTTTGGCTCAAAATCCTGATTACGAACCCGCTCAAAAAGCTTTAATCAAAATTACTACTTTGTTGAATTAAAATTCTATAAATTTTTGAAAAATGAAATTATCAAAATTTACAATATTATGTTTTTTATTTTTATTAATCGTATTATTAACCTAATAGATAATAATTTTATTTATGTGAATTACTTACACATTGCTAAACTTTTAGCTTATTCTTAAATTAGCTATATAAATTTTGAATTTTATTTTTTAATAATGAAAATTGGTTGAATTTAATGAAAGTACTTGATTTATTAAATAAAAATTGTGTTATTGCAAATCTAAAGGGGCAGACTAAAGACGAAGTCATTAATGAGCTTATTGATGTTTTCAAAGATGATCCACGCGTTATCGACCTTGAAAAAGTTAGAGATGCTGTAATGGAACGCGAAAAGATTATGTCTACTGGTGTTGGTAAAGGTTTTGCAATTCCACATGGTAAGACGAATGCCGTTAATGATATTCTTGCTGCGTTTGGAAAAACTAATAATCCAATTGAATATGATTCGCTGGATGGACATCCAGTTTATCTGGTTTTTCTTCTTGTTGGAAAAGATAATTTAGTTAGCAAACATATTAAGCTATTAAGTAGAATTTCACGGATGATGAATAAAGATGATTTTAGAGAAAAACTAATTAAAGCTAATACATCAGAAGAAATCTTGGAAATTTTTAAGAAAGAAGAAGAAAATTATTTTGATGTATAATAATTTTTTTTCTGCTTTTTTCATAATTATTTTAAACCATCTTTGCCAATTTAGCAGGTAAAGAAAAATCATTTTTCTCATTTACTTACCATTTTTTATAGTATGATAAAATCCATTACAGGCACTAAAGATATCCTACCTCAAGAAATACCTTTATGGAAAAGGCTTGAATCGATTGTTCATCAAATGTTCAGAAATTTTAATTACAAAGAAATTAGAACTCCTATTTTTGAAGAAACAGCATTATTTGCAAGGGGCATAGGTGAAGATACTGATATTGTTAGCAAAGAAATGTACACATTTATAGATAGGAGTAAAACAAGCCTGACTTTAAAACCGGAGATGACTGCTTCGGTTGTAAGAGCTTTTATTGAACACTCTCTTGATAAACACCAACCACTAAATAAATTTTATTATATTTCACCTATGTTTCGTCAGGAAAGACCTCAGGCTGGAAGACAGAGACAATTCCATCAGTTTGGTGGCGAGGCTCTCGGAAGTTCTTCTCCTCTGCTTGACGCTGAAATAATAGAAATTGCATATTGTATTTTAAGTGAACTTGGTTTGAAAGATTTAAATGTTAAGATTAATTCTCTTGGCGTTCCTGAGTCTCGCCAAAAATATAAATCTATCTTAAAAGAATATCTTTTTGATTTTAAGAATAGCCTTTCAGAAGACAGTAGAAGAAGATTTGATACTAATATTTTAAGAATTTTCGATAGTAAAATTGAATCAGACCAGGCTCTGCTTAAAAATGCCCCACTTTTGATTGATTACCTTGATAATGAAAGTAAAGAACATTTTGAAATTGTTAAAAATATTCTTTCTCAATCAAACATCCCGTTTGAAATTGATCCGAAACTTGTTAGAGGATTGGATTATTATACAAAGACAACTTTTGAGATTTTAAGCGCCAAAGTCGGTTCGCAAAGTGCTTTGTGTGGTGGCGGTAGATACGATCTTCTTGTTAAACAACTTGGTGGAGAGCCTACACCGGGTGTTGGTTTTGCTGCTGGAATGGAAAGAATTTTACTTGCTTGTGCAAATGAAAATTCTATTATATTGCCGGATGAAAAAGTCGATCTTTATATAGTTAATCTTGACAAAGTGGTATTACACTACAAAGTTTATAAACTGGCATCTACCTTTAGACATAAAAACTTAATCGTAGATTTCGATTATCTTAACCGTAGCGTAAAAGCACAAATGAGAGAAGCTAATAAACTAAAAGCTCGTTTTGTTATGTTTGTAGGCGGCGATGAATATAAATCCGGTAAAATAACTTTGAAGAACATGGAAACTGGCGAGCAAAAATTAATAGAAATTGATAATTTTTCTTTGATAGCCGATATTATTAAAAAATAATCTAAAATTTATTTGTGGAGTTTAAGCTTGATTTTGAGGAAAAATTCAAAAGTCCTTTGCCTTTTTCTTTTATTATTATTACTAAATATTTCTCCAATCATTTTAGTGCTTTTAGAAGAAAAAAATAAACCATAATTTAGTATAATTTTAAGGTTTAAAAATGTATCCAGAATTATTCAAAGTAGGACCTTTTACAGTTTATAGCTATGGTCTAATGTTGGGTATTGCCTTCATTATTGCAAGTTATCTTTTGACCAAAGAATTTGAAAGAAGAAAATTAAACCCGGCAATTGCAACTGAAATTACTTTAATTTCAATTGTGTTTGGAATAATAGGAAGCAAAGCACTGGATTTAATAGAAAACTGGGATGCTTTTATTAACAATCCTATGTTAGCTTTTAACCCTGGTGGACTAACTTTTTACGGTGGTTTAATCTTAACTATTATTGTTCTTTTGTTTTACTTAAAGAAAAAGAAAATTCCTTTTCTTGTTGTTGCGGATGCAGTTTCACCGTCTCTAATTTTGGCTTATGGAATAGGTCGTCTTGGCTGTCAGCTTGCTGGCGATGGAGATTATGGTATACCAACTTCTTTACCTTGGGGAATGAATTATGCCAATGGTACAATTAAACCACATTATGCTTTAATTCAATACTACCTGGCTCATCCTGAACAAGCAGTAAAAGATAATTATTATTATTTATCTTCATTAGTTGTAAAAACGGATTATTATGGTACTATCACTAAGTTTGATGAAGTCATTCGCCTTCAACCTACACCAATTTATGAATTCTTGATTAGTTTGGGCATCTTTTATTACCTATGGAAGTTGAGAAAAAAATCTACACCTGGTGATGGAAATGGATGGACGGACGGAATGCTTTTTATGTTGTACCTTATTTTGGGTGGTCTTGAAAGATTTTTAGTGGAGTTTATTAGGCTTAATCCGAGATTATTATTCGGACTTTCTGAGGCGCAGTTAATTTCTATCGTTATGATGATTGTGGGCTCTGCTGGTTTTTATTTTCTTGATAAAAATAAATCTAAATTTCCTAAGTTTGTTCCAGCTCCTTTTTATAAGGATACTACAAAAACAAAAAAATAAATTAAAGATAGAATGCCTTCTATGAAAGTTGTTATTGGGCGTAAGCCTGTTCTTGAAGCAATAAATTCTGGAGAGGAATTAGAGCAAGTTTACATTTTGTATGGTCAAAAAGGACCCGCAATTGAAGCCATAAGAATTGCTTCGAAGAAAAAAGGAATTAAGTGTAATGAAATATCAGCAAGCAAATTTAATTCGTATTCGGAACATCAAAATACTCAAGGTGTAGTCGCTTTAAAATCTGAGCAAAAATTTTATCATATATTAGAAATTATTAACGATTCAAAAAAAGAAAAATATCCTTTAATACTTCTTTTAGATTCAATCCAGGATACTCACAATCTTGGTGCGATACTTAGAAATGCCGAATGTGCCGGCGTAAAAGGGGTAATAATTACAAAACATAATAGTGCTCCGGTAAATTCAACTGTAATAAAAGCATCGGCTGGTGCTACGGAACATTTAAAAATGTGTGTGGTAAATAATCTTTCTTATTCAATTAAAGAGTTAAAAGAAAATGGCTTCTGGATTGTTGGCTCCACACTTGAAAATTCAAGAAATTATACTGAAATTGATTATAAGGTTCCTATAGCTTTGGTGGTCGGTAATGAAGAAAAAGGTATTAGAAGATTGACTGCCGAAAATTGTGACTTTCTTGTCAATATTCCTATGAAAGGAAATATTCAATCTCTTAATGTTTCTGTAGCAACAGGTATTTTATTATTCGAAATAATTAGGCAAAGACAAAGTTAATCCTTTTTCCATCAAAATATTTGGCTCTTTAAATTTAATTTTACGAAATATAATAGGGTGTCTTTATGTTCAAGAAATTTGTTAAACGCATTTCTACTCTTTTATTCTTTATACTTTCATTTTTAATTTTATGTGCATGGGGAAGTACTGGTCATCATATTATAAGTCTAAATGCAACAAAAGCATTTACCGGCAAAGCTCAAACTCTTAGCTTTATTTCATTATTTATTATTGCCCACGCTTCAGATGCCGATTATAGGAAAGATAAAGATCCGACAGAAGGACCTAAACATTTTATTGACATTGATAGTTACCAAGAATTTGTTAAGACAGGAAAGATTAGTCAAAATTATGATACAGTAGTGGCATTACATGGATCTAATTTTGTAATTGAACAAGGTATTTTACCCTGGGCAATTATAAATACTTTCGATTCTCTCGAAACTGCTTTTAAAAGAAATGATTGGAATGCTGCAGAAGTTTTTGCGGCAGACCTTGGACATTACGTTGGAGATTCACACCAGCCTCTTCACTTAACTTCAAATTACGATGGTCAGAAAACAGGTCAATCTGGTGTTCATTCAAGATATGAGACAACTATGATAGGACAATATTCAAGTCAGATTACTTACAATGTAGACAGTGTTGTTGTTATTCCCAATGTTGCGAATTATGTTTTTAACTATATTTATGAAAACTATAAATATAAAGATTCAATTTTATTTGCAGATAAAGAAGCCACAAACTTTGCAGGCAGTATTAGCAGCACAGCGTATTTACCAAAGTTTTGGGAACTTACCGGTGGGTTTACTACTTTATTAATGAAGAATGCTTCAGACAGGCTTGCAAATTTAATATATACTGCCTGGGTTGAAGCTGGAGCTCCTATTCCAAATTCTACCGGAGTAAAACCTTTTAATAATGATAAGCCCCTGAGATTTAAGCTTGGACAAAATTATCCTAATCCCTTTAATCCTTCGACTTCTATCAAATATCAAGTACCTAAAACAAGTTTCGTTAGCCTAAAAGTTTACGATAATTCGGGAAAAGAGGTAGCTATTTTGATTAATGAAAAACAGGAAGCCGGTGAACATATTGCACAATTTATAGTAAGCGGAAGAAAATTTGCTAGTGGAATATATTATTATCGTCTTAATACTGCAGATTATGTGGATGTAAAAAAGATGATTCTCCTAAAGTAATTATTATATGCTTGCTATTATTTTTTTAAAAAATAATAAAAGGTACTTCCTAAATTTTAATATTAGTTTGCTTCTTAATTTTACTGAATGTGAAATTTTATTAATCCATTTAACAAAAGAAAGTTGTTTAATTATTTAAAATAGCCAGCCATAAAGGAAAGGTTATTTCACTTATAGTTGACCACAATTTAATTCTTTACTCTTTATTATATTAGTTTGTAAAATTTTACTTTAATTATGAACGACCAAAAGAAACATCAGACAGAAAAAAAAATAATAATTAGAGGCGCTAAGGAACATAATTTAAAGAATTTAAGCTTTGAAATTCCACGAAATAAACTTATAGTTTTTTCTGGAGTAAGCGGAAGTGGAAAATCTTCACTTGTTTTCGATACAATTTATGCCGAAGGACAAAGGCGGTATGTTGAAAGTCTTTCTGCTTATGCAAGACAATTTCTTGAACGAATGAATAAACCCGATGTTGAATTTATTCAGGGTATTAGTCCTGCTGTAGCCATAGAACAGAAAACAGGTTCAAAGAACACTCGCTCTACGGTGGGTACTACAACCGAGGTTTATGATTATTTAAGGTTACTTTATGCTCGGATTGGCAAAACCATTTGTTTTGAATGTGGAAAAGAAGTAAAAAAAGCAACAACTGGTACCGTAACTGAATGGCTTGAACAACAACCAGATGGCACAAAGTTTTATCTCACTTTTCCCCTTCATTTGCATGAAGGGCACAATATTAAAGAAGAAATAGACCTGTTGAGAAAAAGAGGATTCTTTAGGATTTATTTTAATAATAAACTTATTGACTTGAATGAGGAAGAAATACTTCCAAAGAAAAAAGATAAAATTAATGTTGTTATTGACAGGTTTAAAATTCAATTAGGCAAGGTTAGAGAAAGGCTTGCCGATGCAATTGAAGTGACTTTTAAAGAAGGGGAAGACAGACTCGTATTAATAAATGCTGATAGTGGTGAACGGAAAGAGTTTAATAAATTTTATGAATGTTGTGGAATAAGATATGAAGAACCTGAACCAAGATTCTTTTCTTTCAACAATCCTTTTGGTGCTTGTCCGGTTTGCCAAGGTTTCAGCAAAATTATCGGTGTAGATATGAATCTTGTCGTTCCTAATCCTTCGCTAAGTTTAATGGAAGGAGCAATTGCTCCATTTAATTCAGCAAAGTTTAGTATTCATTTAAGGGACTTAGTTAAGAATGCAAAACAATATGGAATCCCAATTAATATTCCTTTTAAAGAACTTTCACAAGAACAAGTTTCGATGATAAGAAAAGGCTTTGGAGATTATATTGGTATAGATAAATTTTTTGAAAATCTCGAAAGCAAAACTTATAAGATGCATATTAGGGTATTGTTAAGTAGATACCGTGGCTACACAACTTGCACGGCATGCAAAGGCTCCCGTTTACGAAGAGAAGCTTTGCAGGTTAAAATTGGAGGAAAATCAATTTATGATATCGTAAAAATTCCTATTGAGCAATCATTACAATTTTTTAGCCAACTTGAGTTATCCGAATATGATCAGCTGGTTGGAGAAAGAGTTCTAAAAGAAATAATTAAACGTCTCACATTTCTAAACGATGTCGGAATTGGCTATTTGACGCTCGATCGCTTAAGCAGCACTCTTTCCGGCGGTGAGACTCAAAGAATAAATCTCGCAACTTCTCTCGGCTCATCTCTTGTTGGAACCCTATACGTACTTGACGAACCAAGTATTGGACTGCACCCAAGAGATAATGCAAAACTGATTAAATTATTAAAAGATTTACGGGATATTGGCAACACCGTTTTAGTTGTAGAGCATGATCCTGATATGATAAAAGCAGCGGATTTAATTGTTGATATGGGTCCTAAAGCAGGTATAAACGGTGGTGAAATTATTGCAATGGGTACTTTTGAAGAAATTTTAAAAAATAAAAATTCGATTACTGGCAAATATTTATCCGGTAAGCTCTCGATACCAATTCCAACAATTAGAAAAACCGCCGAGGGGAAGTCAATAGAAATAATTGGTGCTTCTCAAAATAATCTTAAAAATATCAATGTTAAAATTCCACTAAATAAATTAGTCGTAATTACAGGTGTCAGTGGCTCAGGTAAAAGTACCCTTGTTCATGATGTCCTTTATGGTGGGCTGGCAAAATATATGGGTAAAGCTTCACAAAATATTGGTAGGTTTAATGAAATTCGTGGGCATGAATTTATAGATGATATTGAAATTGTTGACCAATCTCCTATTGGCAAAACTCCTCGTTCAAATCCTATAAGCTTTATTCATGCTTACGAACATATTAGAGAATTATTTGCTTCAACCCATCAAGCTCGTTCTCGTGGATATAAACCTGGATATTTTTCTTTTAATGTTCCTGGAGGACGATGCGAAACTTGCCAGGGAGATGGATATATTAAAGTTGAAATGCAGTTTCTTGCGGATTTATATTTAGTATGCGACGATTGCGGTGGAACAAGATTTAAAAAAGAAATTCGTGAAATTACTTACAGAGGTAAAAATCTAATTGATGTTTTAGAAATGACCGTAGATGAAGCGTTGCTTTTCTTTAAAAATGACGAAAAGGTTGCAAAGCATATTCGTTTACTTTCCGATGTTGGGCTTGGTTATCTGAAATTAGGTCAGCCTTCTAATACTCTTTCTGGTGGTGAAGCACAAAGAATAAAACTTGCTTCTCACCTTATTTCTCAAAGCGAAAGAAAACATACTCTCTTTATTTTTGACGAACCAACTACTGGATTACACTTTGATGATATTTCTAAGCTCCTTAAATGTTTTAACCTTTTACTTGAAAATAATAATTCTGTTGTAATTATTGAACATAATCTTGAGGTAATTAAATGTGCTGACTATATTATCGACCTCGGGCCGGAAGCTGGAGACAGAGGCGGTGAGGTGGTTTTCTCCGGAACTCCTGAGGAAATTGTTAAAAATAATAATTCATGGACTGGCAAATTCCTTAAAGCCTATTTCGAATAAAAGTTTGTAGGTCTTTTTATTGTATGCTATGAATAAAAATTTTGAGTGTTTATTTTCCAAGATAAAAAATTTTATAATAAAAGTTCACTTTCAAAGGTCATTTCCATTTCTCGGAATTGATTTTTGGAATTTCCAAATTTTTAATATTTAGTAAGCCGTTGGATTTTTAGTAGTTCTTACTTTTCCGAAGATTTAGGGTAAGTGAAAGGAATGTCTTGTAGCAGATTTTTGTTTGTAAATGAATTTATAAACTTTTATAACTTTAGCTCTTTTTCTTTTATTTATTAACTTGGAGTAAGCGATGTATTTCGTTTCTAAATTTTATCGTGTCGGGGAAAAAATTTTTTCGAGTCTTCTCGCTTTGTTACTTCTTATTTTTTTTAGTAATTCAACATTTATTTTTAGCAAGGGGGATATACCAGAAGAAAATGTTTTGCGGGCAACATTAAAGAATGGTTTAAAGGTTGTAATTGTTAGAAATCCACTTGCCCCCGTGGTAACCACTGAAATAAATTATCTTGTAGGCTCAAATGAAGCACCTTCGGATTTTCCAGGTACAGCTCATGCACTTGAGCATATGATGTTTAGAGGAAGCGAAGGACTTTCTGCCGATCAATTGGCAGATATAACTGCAGCAATGGGTGGAGATTTTAATGCCGATACACGTCAAACTGTAACGCAATATTTTTTTACAGTGCCTTCTGAAGACCTTGATGTTGCCCTTCATATCGAGTCTATTAGAATGAAAAATCTCTTGTGTACTGATTCTCTTTGGAGTAATGAGCGAGGTGCAATTGAACAAGAAGTTGCCTCTGATCTTTCGAACCCACAATATGTCTTTTATACCAAACTGCTCGAAGCCATGTTTAAAGGTACTCCTTACTCACATGATGCTTTAGGAACTAGACCATCTTTTGATAGTACTGATGGAGCTTTACTTAGAAAATTTCACGATACTTGGTATGCTCCTAATAATGCAATCCTCGTTATTGTTGGCAATGTTCAACCTCAAGGTGCACTTGATGAAGTTAAAAAACTTTTTGAAGATATTCCTGCTAAGAAACTTCCGGAAAGACCAGAAATACATCTTGAAGAAGTTAAACCCGATACACTTAATTTAAATACAGATCTACCGTATGGTTTTTCAGTTATTGCCTTTCGGATGCCGGGAACTAATAGTTCCGACTTTCCAGCAGCTCAAATACTTTCAGATGTTTTAAGTAATCAAAGAGGTACTTTATATTCGGCTTTGGTTCCAACTGGTAAAGCTTTGTATTCGGGCTTTGAATATGTGAGTTTTCCACAAACTGGATTGGGTTTTGTTCTTGGGGTATTCCCACAAGGAGCAGATTCAAAGGCATTAATGCAGGAATTACAAAATATTTTAAATGATGAAGTAAAAAAAGGCTTTTCAACAGATTTGATTGAAGCTTCTAAAAAGCATGAACTTTCTGCACTTGAATTTCAAAAGAATTCAATTTCTGGTCTTGCTTCAGCCTGGTCAGAAGCCGTCGCAGTAGATAGTAAAAATTCTCCTCAAGAAATGGTTGATGCTTTACAAAAGGTGACTGTTGAAGACGTAAACTCTGTAGCTAAAAAATACCTTAAAGATTCTCATGCAATATTTGCAATTTTAACTCCTCAGCAATCTGGAAAACCAATTACAAGAGCTTCGTTTGGTGGTAAGGAATCTTTTGCGCCTAAAAATCCTAAACAAGTTTCTCTTCCCGCGTGGGCTGATAAAGCAATTGGCAGGCTGGAAGTCCCTCCTTTAACAATGAATCCTGATACATCAACTTTGGCAAACGGTATTAAGCTAATACTTCAGCCTGTTACAATAAGTAATACTGTTACAATTTTAGGAAGCATCAAAAATAACCCCGATCTTCAAACTCCAAAAGGTAAAGAAGGTACAAACAGTTTGCTTAGTCAATTGTTCGAATATGGTTCTAAAAATCTTGACCGCTTGGCTTTTCAAAAAGCACTTGATGATATAGGTGCTGACGAAAGCGCTGGTACTGGCTTTTCGCTTGCCGTTTTAGCAAATCATTTTGACAAGGGCGTTGAACTGCTTGCTGATAATTTATTGAATCCAAGCCTTCCAGAACAAGCCTTTGCTATTATTAAACAGCAAACATCTCAAACTGTTGCTGGCGAACTTAAAAGTCCAAGTTATCTGACCGGAAGAGCAATTAATACAGCTTTACTTCCAAAAGGTGATCCTACATTGAGAGAGACTACTCCAGAAACAATTGATTCTATTACGCTTCAGGATGTTAAAGAATATTATAAAAAAGTTTATCGACCAGATATGACTTCAATTGTTGTAATCGGAAATATTTCTCCTGATAGTGCTAAAAATGTAATTGAAAAATACTTCGGTAACTGGAAAAGTGAAGGTGAAAAACCTATAACTGATCTTCCTCCTGTTCCATTAAATAAGCCATCTGTTTCTAATATCCCAGATAAAAGCAGAGTTCAGGATAAGGTTACTCTCGCAGAAATACTTGGATTGAATCGGCAAAACCCGGACTATTATGCTTTGCAGGTTGGCAATCACGTTTTAGGAGGCTCTTTTTATGCAACCCGTTTTTACAAAGATTTACGTGAAAACTCGGGCTTAGTTTATTATGTAAATTCCTCTTTTAATATCGGGAAGACGAGAGCTGATTACCAAATAAGTTATGGATGCGATCCTCCAAATGTGTCTAAGGCTCGTTCTATTATAATTCATGATCTTAAAGAAATGCAAAACAAACCAGTCACATCGCATGAACTTGAGCAGGCAAAAGCTATGTTGTTAAGAGAGATGACATTATCTGAAGCAAGCTTGAATAGTATTGCAAGAGGTTTACTCTCTCGTTCTATTTCAGAGCTTCCCCTTAATGAACCTGAATTGGCTGCTAAAAAGTTTATTAAAATTAATGCGAAGGACGTTCAGACTGCGTTTAAAAAATGGATTCGGCCTGATGACTTAATTCAAGTTACCACTGGTCCAGAACCGAAATAATATTATTTTTTATAATATGAAGGTCTTTTTATAGCAAGAAAAGCAGAAAAAAAGACCTTCATTGTAAAATAATTTTTATGATTTTTAAAATTTGATTTTTCTTTTAAGAATATTTTAAAGAGAAATTTTTTGTAATAGTGTTAGTGAAAAATCAAAATTATTCAATTTATAATTTGATTAGATTTTTAGAAAGGGAAATCCTCATTTGATTTAACCTTTTGTTCAATCTTTTTCTCTTCAATTTTTTTTGCAATTTGGTGTACTGAATTTCCTTCAACAAAAATAGCTTTGTAAGGTTTTGTCGGGCAAGCATATTCGCACGCACCACATCCAATACAATATTCTTCTTTTACTTTGGGAGCTCGAATGTTTTCGTAAGGAATCATAGTTACTGCTTTTGTTGGGCAATGTTCGGAACATGCACCGCAATCAGTTTTTTCAGTATAAACAATACAATTCTCTTTTATAAATTTTGCTTTGCCAAGTTGAGTTATCTTTTTCTTTTCAAGTTGCATTGGCTGAATTGCACCAGTAGGACAAACTTCTCCGCAAATGATACATTCAAAATTGCAGTATCCAATTTTATAATCCATTTTGGGCTGGAGTATTCCATGCAAGCCATATTCTAAAAATGAAGGCTGCAAAACTTGATTTGGGCATGCGCTAACACATAAATTGCAGGCTGTACAAGATTCAGTAAAATGTTTTATACTAATTGAGCCTGGAGGTGATACGGGAATTTTCTTTAAATTTGGCACATTGCTAAATTTGGAAGGAATAATTTTTTTTTGTGCGAATACTAATCCGGTACTGCTGATTGCGTATGTTATAATGCTTGTTAAAAATTCTCTCTTCTTAAAATCAACATAGGTTAATTCTTTATTTTTTAATTTTGAAAATATATTCGTGTATTTTATCCCCTCAGTAGGACAAACTGTAAAACAATTATAACAACTAACGCACTTGCTAAAATCTACAATTTGATTTTTCTTATCAATGCAGCCTGCTTTACATACGCGCTCACACGAATTACAACTTATGCAATTCTCTTTGTCTATTTCAATTTTAAAAAAAGAAACTCTGGATATAATTCCTAGTAGAGTTCCAACTGGACATAAAGTATTGCAAAAAAGCCGTCCTTTTTTGTATGAAAGGGTAAAAATAAAGAAGAAGAAAAAAAATGGGAATAAAAATAATCCTAAATTTATATTTTTTATTTCAGCCGGAAATATTGAATATATATTAAATTTAATTAAGAAAGAAGATAGTAAATTGTTTACGCTAATTAAAATTGGTTTAAATAATTGTGTAATAATTCTTCCAAAATTACTATATGGATCCAGAAGATTGATTTCAACCAAACTTCCACTAAGGAAAAAAATGATTGCAGAGGCAAGAACGGAATACCTTAACCAATTACTAACTTTAAGGAGTTTGAAATATTTTTTTTTGTGTATTTTTTTTGCAATAAAAGAAATGATATCTTGTAATGTTCCTAAAGGGCAAAAGCTTGAACAATAAACTCTTCCAAATAAAAGAGTAAAAATTAAGACAAATAAAAATCCTGCGGCAGATATTCCGGCAATATGAATAAACTTAATTAAGGATGGCAAAAATTGAAGATAGGTTAAATAATTGGTAAATGCTGGAGAAAGAACGTTTCCGAAGTCAAGAAACAATGCAGAAAGTAACACAAAAAAAATTATAGAAACAATTAAACGTACTTTTTTCAGATGAGATAATTTCATTTCCCTTTGTCCGTAATCTATCAGATATAATAAAAGAGGTCCTCAGCTACAAAACAATTCTATTAATATTTAATTTTTTCAAATTCATTGTCCCGATTTTTAATTCTTCGGCATATTTAATATACGGAATATCTTCGGGTTTCATACCAAACAAAAGAGCAGCAGCGGTATCTGCAGCTACAGGATCAGTAGAGATAATTTGGGATTTCATTTGAACAAGATCATCTACCGAAACTCCGCGCGGTCCATTTTTCATCATAACATTATAAGCATCAACAACAATTAAATTTGGCTTGCGGTAAGAAGAAAAATCGGCAATGCATTGCTGAAGATCATTTCTATGCCAAAAACGTCTATCCCATACAACGCCCATTAAATTCTTCATTCCAATAGTCAGTCTTCCAGAATCATGGCTTTTTAATACCGGAACATTTATAAAGACATCTGTACTAAGCATTACTTCGTGAACTTTTGCATTTTTTAAATTTTTACCATTCTTTATCTCAACATCATGGTAGTAACTTTCTGAAGCCCCAGAAACGATCTTCCCTCCGGCATCTTTAACTGCTTTTTCAATACCGCTGTTTGAATAGCATTTTATCCAGTTATCACATGTATGATCAAAAACATAAACATCCTTTGCTCCTGCTTGAAAACAATGTTCAATTATTCTTTTTACAAGTAGAGGATTTGTATTTGCAGCTTTTTCAGGGATAACATCCCAACCAATATTTGGCTTTACACAAACGGTTTGACCTTTTTTTACAAACTTTTTCATTCCGCCCATCGAAGCAATTGCTTTGTCAAACATAACATCTGGCATTCCACCTTTTATGGCTACAAGTTCATATTCCTTTTGTGCATATTTATTATATTCTAAAATTTTCGAAAATTTTCCGAAGGTAGGAGCTGCGCCGACTGCTAGTGCAGTTAATGCGCTTTTAATTAAAAATTCTCTTCTTTCCATAAAAGTTTCCTATATATTTTTTATATCCCAAAGTTAGCTTAACTTATAAAAATTATTTTCGATTTGAAAATAATATTAAAAAATCAAACCTTCAATGAAAAGGTTAATACAATCGACTATATCTTAGTAATCAAGAAATAATGAACAAGGTTATTTTTTTGACAAAGAAATTAAAAATTTTTTGCAACCATTAGTTCGTGCTTGCATCAAATTGATATAAAAAATTAAGTATAAATTAATTTTGTCTTTTAATTTTATAGGAAAATATAATGATAAAAGTTGAAGAAGAATATTGTCCTAAAAATCATCCTTGTCCAGTAGTGAATGTATGCCCTTACAATGCTATCTCTCAAGAATCGCCATTTGCAGCTCCAAAAGTAGATGAAGAGTTATGCACAGATTGTGGCACATGCACAAGTTATTGCCCAGCATTTAGACAAAAACAAGAAGCTTCTTATTAATTTTATTCCCGCCAAATTTAATTGGTGGGGAATTTTCCCTTTACCAAATTTATTTCAAAATTAGCCTGATTATTTTTATTTCATTTGGAAAATATGCTCTGTAACCTGATAGAAAGAATTTTCATTTTACAAATGATGAATTTAGCGAGTATGAATCTCTTTTCTAAAAGGTTAATATAAATGATTCAGAGCGCTAAAAAATTATGCTCTTCTATGCGAGGTCAAAATATTCTTTTTCATGATAAATGAATAATAAAACATTTATGTAATTACACCTAAAAATTATTTTTTAAAAAATTTACATGGTAAAAAATAAATAAAAAAATTTTGTTGAAGGTGAACCAAAGTTTATTATTGAATTCAATTGTTTTAATTTTGCTATAAAAAATAATCATTAAACGTATGCTAAATTCAGACTTTAACTTTTATACCTCTTCCGGATTTAATAGGCTTTCAGAAAAAAGAATTGATGCTAAATGGGTCAAAGAAAAAATATTTAGCAACAATTCGAAAATTGTTTTAGTTAAAGACTTAAAACTTCTTGTCGAAAATTCGTCGAGGTACAAGCCAGTGTTTCTTTCAATGAAAGATTTTAAAGATTCTCCAGAAATTTCAACATTGATTTTTCTTGGCGAAAGGGAAGGCTCAACTTATTTTTGTGTTGATGCAAAGGTAATTAAAGGAAGCGATTCTTATTTGAACTTTGGCGAATTTTTGGATTTAAGAGCTATTGCCAATTTTATGGAGAAAAACGACGCGGCTATTCTTGCTTATGCGAGAGCTATGATTTATTGGCATAATAATAATAAATATTGTGGAATTTGCGGAAGTAATACGATTATTAAAGATGCCGGGCATAAAATAATTTGTTCAAATCCGCATTGTTCAGCCGAACATTTCCCACGCATTGATCCGGCGATAATTGTAATTGTTAGTAAAGATGATAAATGTTTACTTGCTCATCAAGCAAAATGGCCTCAAGGTAGATACTCAACTTTGGCTGGTTACGTTGAACCTGGTGAAAGCCTTGAGCAAGCTGTTCAAAGAGAAGTGTTTGAAGAAACCGGAATTCATGTAGATAATGTTTCTTATCATTCTTCACAACCATGGCCGTTTCCATCGGCTATAATGCTTGGTTTTAAAGCGCGAGCAATTGACAAAAATATTTTTGTCGATAAAAAGGAACTTGAAGACGCACAGTGGTTTTCCCGCAACGATATTATTTCCAAATTGAAAAATAAATCCCTTATCCTTTCTCCCAAGGATTCAATATCATTTCGACTAATTCAAAGCTGGTTTGATGAAGATAGTAACCTTAACCTTGAAGAAATTGTCCTTTCATTAAAATAAAATCCTCGCTTTTGCAAAGCTTGTCTAATCAAACAATATTGTAATGATGCATGTATAATTAGATATAAGTTTTACTAATTTCCTTCAGTTGAGTGATTTATGACATCTTTATAAATATCCTAAATTATATTGGAAACTAAAACTTGACAAAATAGTTTCCAAACTATATTTTTGGAAACGAAATATTCAAAAATAGTTTCCATGATGAATGAAGAAAAAGAAAAAATATTAAACTTTGCATTAGAAAAATTTTTAAGTGAAGGATTTTATAAGACAAGTATGGACGATGTAGCATCAGGAATACACGTCAGCAAAAAAACTATTTATAAACATTTCCCTTCTAAAAGGGAACTAGTAAAGGAAGTATCACAATCTCTTGTTTCAAAAAATCATTCAATTATTCTTGAAAAAGTTTATTCTGGTGAAAATTCTGTTGAAAAACTTTTTAATATTATGCAGCATGTTGGTAAAATTTTGATGAAAGTTAGCCCTCAAATGCTTCATGATTTGCAAATGCACTTTCCTAATATATGGAAACAGATAGATGAATTTAGAACAAAAAAGATGTCTGCCTTTTTACGTGAAATATTCGAACAGGGCAAAAAGGAAAAAAATTTTATAAATGAAAATACAGATTTACTTGTTACAGTATTTATTTCATCTGTAAGAGGTGTTGTTAATCCTGAATTTGCAGCTTTAAATAAAGTTTCTATGCAGGCAGCGTTAGAAGCTACTATCGAAATTTTACTAAACGGAATCCTAACAAACAAAGGTAAAAAGATTTTTAATAAACTTAAAGACGGAGCTGGTAAATGAAAAAGATAATTTTGATTCTAATATTTTTTTTCTCAGCAATTTTTTGGGGCTGTGGGCACAATAATAATAAAAATAAAATTGAAGCTTCTGGAGATATTGAAGCTACAAATGTTACCGTAAGTTCAAAAGTAAATGGCCAAGTTTTGAAAATTTATTTTGACGAAGGAGCTCTTGTAAAAGAAGGTGATACTTTATTAACAATTGATCATGATCTGCTTTCTATTCAATTGCAACAGGCTGAGGCAGCAATTGAATCTGCACAAGCTCAATACGATTTATTAAAAGAAGGAGCAAGAAGCGAAGATGTTAAACAAGCAAGTGATGCTCTAAAGCAGGCTGCGGCTAATTTTGAGCTTGCAAAATTGGATTATGAGAGAAATGAAAGACTGTATAAATCAAATTCTATTACAAAGCAGCAATTTGATACATTCTGTGCAAAGTATGACATTGCCAAAGCACAATTAAATTCTGCAAAAGAAAATCTTAAAAAAATGAAAAACCTTGCTCGCCCTGAAGAATTAAAACAAGCAAAAGCAAACCTCGATAGGCAAATTGCTTCAGCTAATTTGATTAAAAAGAATATTAGTGATTCATACGTAGTTGCTCCAATTAGCGGATTTGTTGTTAAAAAATATATTGAAGTCGGTGAAAATGTGTTGCCAATGTCTTCTTTAATGATGCTGACGGATCTTAGTTATGTCGACTTGATGGTTTATGTTCCAGAAACTCAATTAGGCAAAGTGCAACTTGGGCAAAATGCCGATGTAACGGTTGACTCTTACAAAAACAAAATCTTCAAAGGAAAAGTAATTTATATTTCTCCTCAAGCAGAGTTTACTCCGAAGAATATTCAGACACAGGACGAGCGGACAAAACTTGTCTATGCTGTTAAAATTCATATTGCAAATCCAAAATACGAATTAAAAGACGGAATGCCTGCCGATGCTGTTATTTTCACAAATTAATTTACTGACTTAATGTTTTTACAGCTAAAAAGAGAAAAGGATGTTAGCAATTAAAATATATAATATTGAAAAAAAATACGGCGAAGTTGAAGCTCTCAAAGGTATTTCTTTTGAAGTGAATGAGGGGGAAATGTTTGGTCTTGTTGGCCCGGATGGAGCAGGCAAAACATCAACAATAAGAATATTGTGTGGGTTGCTTTTACCTTCTGCCGGAAAAGCTGAAATTTTTGGGCATGATTTGGTTAAAGACAAAATAAATATTCAAAAACAAATCGGATATCTTTCGCAAAAGTTTAGTTTATATGGCGATCTTACTGTTGATGAGAACATAGAATTTTTTGCTGATCTGCATGGAGTTAAAAATTTTCAGGAAAGAAGAAACCAACTTTTAGATTTTACGAGATTGACCGATTTTAGAAAAAGACTTGCTGATAATCTTTCGGGAGGAATGAAACAGAAATTGGCTCTTGCATGTACTCTAATTCATAAGCCAAAAATAATTTTTCTTGATGAACCTACTACTGGTGTTGATCCCGTTTCGAGAAGAGATTTTTGGAAAATATTATCAGACCTTTTAAAAGATAAGGTTACAATCTTTATGTCAACTCCTTATCTGGATGAAGCCGAGCGTTGTAATAGGATTGCTCTGCTGAATGATGGAAAAGTTTTGAGCTTTGATACTCCCAAAAACATAAAAGATTCTTTTAAAAAAATTGTAGTGGAAATCGTTTGCTCACCAGTAATAGAAGCCTACAAATATTTAAAAGCTAATAGCAAATTTGAAGTTCAAATGTTTGGGGATAGATTAAATGTTGTTTTAAATGATTATGAAAAAGAATTCCCAGTTGTCGAAAAGTTAGTTTTGAGTTCTAATTCAAAAATAATAGATCATAGGATAATTCCCATTTCTTTAGAAAATGTTTTTATCCATTTAATAAATGAAGCTCAACAGATAAAAGTATAAAAATTGGTATTCTATTCTTAGATAAGGTAAAAAGATAAAAAGGAAACAATTTTATGAGAAAGTCTTTTTTAATGGTGTTTTTGGCAAGTTGTATTTTATTTGGACAGACGCAATCTTCTAATAAAAATGTGCAAAAGCTTACTCTTTCGGAAAGCATTGAATTAGGATTAAAAAATAGTAAAGAACTAAAAATTTCTAAAGCTAAATTAAAAAGTTCTGAAGCTCAGGTTACAGCCGCAAATTCCCAATTGCTTCCTCAATTAAATTTTAATGCTGGCTATATGCGCCTAAGCAATATTCCTCCTTTCGAAATAGAATTTCCTCCAATAATTCCTAGACCAATTATAATTTCTCCTGTCATATTAGACAATTGGTCAATGAAATTATCTCTTCAACAGCCCTTGTTTACTGGATTCAGGCTATTTTCATTAAAGAGCGCTGCGAAATCAAATTATGAAGCTTCGCAATTCGAATACAATGGAGATTTGAATAATGCAGCATTAAAAATTCAAACATCTTTTTGGAATTATTATAAAGCGGAATTAAATGACAGTGTTATACAAGAAAATCTTCAACAAATTAAACAACACCTTGAAGACACAAAAAATTTTATGGCTAATGGTTTAGCTACTAAAAATGATCTTTTAAAATTAGAAGTCCAGTATTCAAATACAGAAATTCAAAAGATTGAAGCTGATAATAATCTTGATATTGCGCGTGCTTCTTTTAATCAAACAATCGGCTTTCCACTTGATGCAAGTACACAAATCATTGTAAATAAAATTACTGCAGAAAAATATAATTATAATCTCAATGAATTAATTGATGAGGCAAAAACAAAAAGAAGTGAAATTAAGTCTCTTGAAAAAATTGTAAATGCTAATAACAAAAATATTACAGCTGCAAAATCAGGTTGGCTTCCTTCAGTTTTTCTTGTGGGGGATTATTATTACAGCAAGCCGAATCAAAGGTTTTTACCTGCTGTAAATGAATTTAAAAATACTTGGGATGTTGGAATTCAGCTTAACTGGTCATTGTGGAATTGGGGCTATACTTCTTCCCAAACTACTATTGCTGAGCAAAACAAAATTCAAACAGAAACCTCGCTGGCTCAATTAAAAGATGCTATTGAAATTGAAGTATATCAAAATTATTTAACTCTTAACCGAGCTTTTGATAGAGTTAATGTCGCAAAACTTGGTGTTGAGCAGGCTGAGGAAAATTACAGAATAACACAGGACAAGTACAATACCCAAGTTGCTTCTAGCACCGATTTGATTGATGCTGAAGCTTCTCTTCTGCAAACAAAAATTAATTATAATAATGCTCTTGTGGATTATTTACTCGCAAAAGTTAGATTGGAAAAATCTATTGGTAAGAAAATTTATTAACCAGAATTCGTTTTATTAAACAAGATGCTAAAATTTCTTTTAAAAATGGATAAAAATTTCATCAAACTTTTTTCCAACTCGAATGAAAAAATTAAAAAGATTAGTAGAAAAAAATATTTAGCAAAGGGTTTATAATTTCCCAGATGTTACAGTACTAGTAAAAATATATAAGTTCGGTTTTGTATTAAAAAAATAGCAGTTCTATTATTCTCAGAAGTTAAAAAAATGTTGCTATTGTTATAAAATAAAAGAATTACTTGTTGACGTAAAAATGAGATCTTTTTTGCATCAATAGTAATTTAATCTTCTGTAAAATTAAAACTATAGAAAAAATGTACTCAATTGAAGTAAAAAACTTAGTAAAAAAGTTCGGAAGTTTTACTGCTGTTAATGGAATATCGTTTAATGTAAAACAAGGTGAAATATTTGGATTTCTTGGCGCTAATGGTGCTGGTAAATCTACTGCTATCAGAATGCTGTGTGGAATTATAGAACCAACTTCTGGCGATGCCGTTGTCGGTGGATACAGTGTTATGAAAGAGCCAGACAAAGTAAAGACGCAAATTGGATATATGTCTCAAAAATTTTCTTTGTATAATGATCTTACAGTTGAAGAAAACATAAATTTTTTTGGCGGGGTTTACGGCTTATATAGTTCAAAGCTGGAAGAAAGAAAAAAATGGGTTTTAAAAGTTGCTTATCTTGAAGGCAAAGAAAAACTGTTAACTGCTTCATTGCCTGGAGGAATTAAACAAAGATTGGCGCTTGCTATTGCTGTTATTCATGAACCTAAAATAGTCTTTCTTGATGAACCAACCGGCGGTGTTGATCCAATATCGAGAAGAAATTTTTGGGATTTAATAAATGAACTTTCCCAGAGTGGTGTTACCGTTTTTGTTACTACTCATTACCTTGATGAAGCAGAATTTTGTAATACAATAACTTTGATTAATGCCGGCAATATAATTGCTAGCGGAAGTTCAAAAGAACTAAAGACTAAATTCCTAACAAATGTAATTCTTGAGGTCGAATGCAATAGAGTTGTAGAAGCTCTTGATATAATTGCAAAACAGTCCTGGGTTGAAGAAACAAGCATCTTTGGGAATTACATTCATGTAAGCGTTCCAAATGAAGAAGAGGGAAGAATAAAATTAAAAAATTTATTAACTGATCAAAATTTAATTAATATTTATAGGGTTGATAAAATTGTTCCGACATTGGAAGATGTTTTCATTTACCTGTTGGAAAAGGATAAAAATAAAAATGTGGAATAGAATTAAGGCTATTGCAAAAAAAGAAGTGAGGGAATTAAGTCGCGATAAGAGAATGCTATATGTTCTCTTTGCTTTTCCTATGATACTTTTGGCAATTTTTGGGTACGCAATAAATTTTGATGTACACCATATCAAATTGGCTGTGTATGACCAAGATAAATCTACAGATAGCAGGAATTTTATAAATGCCTTGACAAGTTCGGAATATTTTGACTTTGTAGAATACATAAATAATGAAAATAAAATACGGGACATCCTTGATACTAAGAAAGCACAATGTGTTATTGTATTTCCACACGATATGTCTAAAAAGTTTTATTCAAATCAGAATGTTGATATACAAATTATTATTGACGGAGTTGATGCTAACACTGCAAACATTGTAAAAAGTTATATTACAGCGGCTACAGCTTTCTACTCGCAAAAAATGCAGGTACAGGTGCTCGATGCCCTTGGTAAAGAAATATATTTACCTATTGATCTACGACCAGCTTTTTGGTTTAATCCTGCTCTTGATACAACTTTCTTTTTAATTCCGGGGCTAATAGCAATGATTTTAATAATTACTGCTGTAATTTCGATATCACTCTCTATTGTGAGGGAAAAAGAACGCGGAACGATTGAGCAATTAAATGTATCACCCCTTTCTTCTTTTGAATTACTTGTAGGCAAAACCATACCTTATACAATAATCTCTCTTATCATTACGGTTTTTATTCTTATTGCCGGCTATTTACTTTTTGGAATTCCTGTAAAAGGCAATATGATTTTATTATTCTTCTCTACTCTACTCTTTCTGTTTGCGTCATTAAATCTAGGTATTCTTGTTTCAAGCATTGCAGATTCTCAGCAGGTAGCTTTTCAGATGGCAACTCTTATTTCGATGCTTCCTTCCACAATTTTATCTGGTTTTATTTTTCCTATCGAAAGTATGCCAAAAGCTATTCAGATATTAACGAATATTACTCCAGCAAAATTTTTTCTGATAATTTTAAGAGACATATTGTTAAAAGGTGCTGGCATTTATGCATATTGGGATCAGTTAATTTACCTTTTCATTTTTTCTATAATAACTTTAATACTATCTGTGGTAATTACTATAAAATCAAAAATTGCTTGATAAATTAGAATTTAATATTGGATGAAATATGAAAATAATTTTAAACATAATTATAAAAGAATTCCTTCAATTAAAAAGAGACCCGCGCCTTTTAGCTATCGTTTTTATGGCTCCGGTGCTACAATTGATATTGCTCGGTTATGCTGCAAACATGGATGTGAATACCGTTCACACAACTATTTTTGATATGGATAATACTACCGCAAGTAGAAATCTAATACAAAGATTTGAACGTTCCGGTTATTTTGAAATAGATGATTATGCTGATAATTATAAACAAGTAACTGAAGACATCAATTCTGGAAAAGCTTTATGGGCATTGGTAATTCCCAAAGATTTCGAAAAAAAAATAAAGCAAAGAGAATCTGCTCCCTTGCAGGCATTGTTTGATGGTTCTGATGGGAATAAATCATCAATTGCTTTTGGATATGTTCAGTCAATCGTTACAAGCTATTCACAAAACATTCTTCTAAAAGTTGCTAATCAAACCGGTGTAAAAAATGCAGTGGTAGGAAATCTCGTTCCAGATATAAGAATATGGTATAATCCCGATTTAACAACAAGAGTCTTTATGGTACCAAGTATTATGGGATTAATACTTATGGTAATAACAACTATTCTTGTTTCCATGGCGATTGTAAAAGAAAGAGAGATAGGAACGCTTGAGCAATTGATTGTTACCCCTATTAAACCACACCAACTAATAATAGGTAAATTAATTCCTTTTGTGATTCTTGGTTTTGTTGATGTTCTGATTGTAATAGGTGTAATGATTTTCTGGTTTGGTATAACAATAGAGGGAAGTTTCTGGCTATTAGTTTTTGATTCTTTTCTTTTCGTGCTCTCAACTCTTGGTATAGGTTTATTTATTTCGACAATTTCAAAAACGCAGCAACAAGCTATGATGGTAGCACAGTTTGGAATTATGATGCCGATGATTTACCTATCTGGCTTTGCATTCCCTATAGAAAATATGCCTAAAATAATTCAATACATTACATATCTTATTCCTCTTCGTTACTACATTACAATTTTAAGAGCAATTATATTAAAGGGTGCGTCTTTTACCGAACTTATCCCGGAAACGGTTATGCTTTTGTTAATGGGAGTGTTAATTCTTATTGCGAGTGCCATGCGATTTAAGAAAAGAATAGGATAAAAAAGTAGAATATTTGTATAAAATATTATACAAAAAAAGATACCTATATGTTAATTCAAATAAAATAGAATGTTTTTTATTGGCATCTATTTTGGAATTTATAATTTAAATCATATTTGTTGGGTGCCCAAATGAAAAATTTATTTATATCCGTATTGTTAATTTTTATTGCTGTCTTCTTTACTGCATGCGAACATATTGATAATCAACCTCCTTCTCCGCCTAGTGGCTTGAATATTATAAATGGTGATAACCAAGTTTATTTATCTTGGAACAACAGCCCTAGCCGTGATGTTGCAGGTTATAATGTTTACTATGCTTATAGCTACGATGGTAAATACACTTTGATTGGATCGACTTCAAATAACTATTATATTGATTATGGCGCTCATAACGGAAATACTTATTATTATGCAGTTACTGCTTATGATTATAATGGAAACGAGAGTGAATTAAGTTATGATAATGTTAGCGCAACACCTCGTCCGCAAGGATTAAATAAAGAGGTTTTTGATTATAGAAATTATCCAAATTTAGGAGGCTTTTCTTTTTCGTCTTATTCTGTTGTACCATATAATGATTCTACTTCGGATTTTTTCTATGAGAATTATAATGGCACTTTTTATATTGATGTTTGGAGTGATACTGATATTGAAGATATGGGACTTACAAACGATATCTATGATATTCCCTATGCGCCAACAAGCGGTTGGTCTTCTACCCATGATGTTATTGCTATTCCCGGGCATACTTATGTAATTTGGACCTGGGATAATTATTATGCAAAAATAAGAGTTAGTTCTGTTACAAATAGTAGAATGGTATTTGATTGGGCTTTCCAAACTTTACAAGGAAACACTCAGCTTAAAATAAAATCTTTTAATGCAAAAAGATTACCTTTGGTTATGAGCAGTTTCAATAGATAATAGAAACTATCAAATTATTTTAGAAGACGAATTTGTATTAGTGAGGAGAAAAGTTAGTTCTCTTTTTTATCTAAATATTCGTTTTAAGTCTTAGTTAAAGATGTAATATTTTTGAGTTTATAAATTTCAATTGCAGCTTGCTAAGATAAAATATAGATTTCCATCTGTAATTTAATTAATTATTTACAGAGAAAAATGAAAAATAAAACAATTTTCGTTTTAATTTTTACTTTGTATATTTTGCAAAATGTTACTTTTGGGCAAAATAATGATCTTTTAAATGAGAATATAAAAGATCCATCTAAAAATCTTAATCAAGCTAACCTAATATTTAAGGATATTGAAAACGGATTTAATAACGGGGATATTTCTTATTTGTCAGTTTTTCTTAGCGCACAAACTTATTTAAATCTTTCAAACGGGGTAAATGGTTATTATAGCTCCAATCAAGCTTATTATGTGTTGGAAGATTTTTTGAAAACTCATCAAGTTGCTCAATTTAAATTTGATAATGTTCAGCTTGATGAAGGAGATGTATGTGGTACTGGAGCTTATGAGTATGTATTTAGAGGAAAAAGAGAGACCGCTCAGGTATATGTTTCGCTAAAGCGTTTAGGGAAGAAATGGAAAATAACACAGATTACAATTAACTAATGATTAAAGAATACATTAAAAGGTTAAAAGGCGATAGAAAATATCTTGCTATCGTCTTTTTTATTATTGTTTTAGTTTTCTTAACCGGCGTTATTACACCTGTTGTTGTTCAAAATGAAGAGAATAACTGGCAGAATGTTCAGTCTGAGAAAATTAGGAAAATTCAAAATTCCGTAACTTCTTTGTTTAACAATAAACAAGATAATTTATTAAGAACTTCATCCTTATTAAAAAAAAACTTGAGAAAGGCTCTTCAACCTAAAAATTCTTCTTATGGAACTCTTATTCAATTAGTTAATGATGATTCTTATGATGAATTTTCTATTGAAGTACTTGCACCAAATGGAAAATTAATTGCTTGGAATTCGCATATTTCAATTCCACAAAACGATATTCTTCCGCTGGCTTTTCCGGCTGGTCAAACGCATTTCTACAATTCTGACCTGGTATCTTATTTAACTTTAACTGATACAGTTGTTGTAGAAAATGAAACATTTTATTACGTGCTTACTCGTGAAATAGAAAAGCACTATAATTTGTTAAACCCATTTTTTAAAGAAATCAATTTTACAAAAGATTTAACTAACAAATTTCAAACACAGTTTAAAATTGATTACACTCCTTTTGCGGATAATACGCTTGACGGAAGGAAATACTCCTTTGACCTTGTTAATAATGATGGAAATAAAATTGGACTGGTAACTTTTACTAAGCCTTCACTTGCAGCATCCGAAGATTCAATCTTCCAAAGTTCATCCGAAATACAGGCTATTCTTATTTTTATTGCATTTATCATGCTTGTTTTCGGTTTTAAAAAAGATTTTAAGGAAATAAAATATAGAACTGTAAAAATATTAATTATTCTTTTCTATAGTGTAGCATTTAGAATGTTGCTCTATTATGTTAACTTTCCTTCTGGACTACTATCCGGTCCCCTTGTTAATCCCGCTTATTTTTCTTCTGCATTTGCAGGAGGAATTGTTAAATCTCCAATAGAGTTCTTTATCTCTGCTCTTTTTACACTAATAATTTCCATACAAGGATATAGATATTTGCTTGAATATTTCCGGGAGACAATGGTAAGGCAGGTTAAAAGATGGACTCTGTTTTATTTGTTTCTACTTCCGACTGCTCTAATATTTTTATTGACTCTTAGAGGTCTTTGCGCTACAATAAAGAGCATTATTTTTGACTCAACATTACGGTACTTCAAGGAAGCAAATCTAATTCCTAACCTTCCTTCGATGATGATGAACCTAAATATGTTACTAATTGGAGCAGCTATTGTAATTGCTTTAAGCGCATATTTAATTTTTCTGCTTTCATTTATCCCAGATGAAGAAAAAAAGAAAAAGAATTTTTATTTCATAACGCTATTTGTTGCCTTTCAAATATTTGGAATAATCTTTATACTTGTACAAAATGAAGCGTTAATCAATCCATTTTTAAGTATTATCTTTATAAGCGTTATTTTTGGGTTAACATATAAAGTTTATCAAGGTAAATCTGAAAATAGCTTCCAATTTGTGTATGTTACTCTTATTGCATCTTTCATTACAATTACCATGCAGAATTATTTTAACCTGGAACTGGAAAAACAATCTTTGAAAACAACGGCGTTAGAAATTAATCGACCAAATGATAGCCTTCTTCGTTTTTTAATTAAAGAAACTTTAAATAATGCCTCTGAAAATGAAAACACAAAGATAGAATTTGGTTTACGAAATAGTAATTTTGATGCGATTGCTTTTAAGATATGGGCAAATAGTTCCTTGCAGAAAGAATCGTTAACTTCTTCAATTACAATTTGGGATAAAAATCAGAAAAAATTAGGAGGCTTTTATGTGGGAATTGGACAAGAAAACAATTTACCTCGTCAATTCTCTAATTATTCTGAATTTCAGCCCAAAATTATTATTTCCAATGAACCAGATGATACTTCAAAAAAAATTATTGAGGGGATTGTTCCTATTTATGACCGTGAAATTAAATTAGGCTACATTACAGCAACAGTTGGTTTTGATTTTCGAGACTTAAGCTCTAACACAATTCCTGAATTTCTTGAGTCGAAAGAAAATATTATTAACTCCGTTGTTGATATAACACAATTGAAAATATTTGAGTTTGAAGATTCAAAACTTAATAGAGTGTACGGAGATATTTATCCTTCTCGAGATCAGGTTAAGCCAATAATTAACGCCTCTTTCTCACAAGAAAATGAAGCCTGGCTTGAAATTAATCTGAATGGTGAGGACTATTATGTCTATGCCCTTCGGTCTAACTATGGTGATGTTTCAAAAATTACTGCTGTGCTTACGAGAGAAAAAAAAATATCATGGGACTTTTTTAATTTCTTCAAAATTTTTCTTATACATAGCATTTTTATAATGATTGCTTTTATAGTTGCTTTTCTTTTAAAAATAAAAAATTATAAATACAGTTTTAGAGCACAACTCTTAATTGCTTTTTTACTCGTATCTCTTATCCCAATAATTATTCTTGCTATTTATAATAGACAGGTTGTTAAGCAAAGAAGCGATGCTGCCATTTCTAACGATCTTAGTGATAGAGCTAATTATATCGAAAAGTACCTAAATAAAGAATGGACAAGAAATAAAAATTCAGATATTATCACTTTATTTGACAAAGCGGGGCAGGATTTAGGAATTTCTTTTGCAATTTACGATGGTACGGTTATGCTTTATAATTCAAAAGAACAATATTATAATATCGGTTTATTTACAGATAAATTAAATCCCGAAGCTTATTATGAACTCTATTATCAAGGTTTCCGTGAATTTCTGTCGCAAGAAAATATTGAAGGCTTTAACTACTATGCCCTTTATAAAAAAATTGATATTAACTCTAGACCTTTGATTATTGGTGTTAACGATGCATTTAATAATGTAAAATTATCTTTTTCGGTTATGGATATAGATGTATTTCTGTTTGGGATTTTTTCGTTTACTACTTTAGTAATGATTTTACTTAGCACTTTCCTTGCTAATAGAATGTCTTTACCAATCCGAAGGTTGACTAAGGCTACAGATTCTGTTGCACGTGGTGATTTAAATGTTGAACTTGAAAATAATGAAAAGGGAGAATTAAAAGATTTGTTCCAAGGTTTTAATGCTATGACAAAAGAGCTTTTAAAAAACCAGGCAGAACTTGCCCAACTTGAAAGAGAAAACGCCTGGAAAGAAATGGCTAAGCAAGTGGCACACGAAATTAAGAATCCACTTACTCCTATGAAGCTCGCAATTCAACAGCTTATTGCTTCTTATAAAGCTCATAATAAAAATTTCGATTTAATGTTTGAAAAATTATCTTCTACAATTTTAAATCAAATAGATAACCTTAATATTATAGCTTCGGAGTTTTCCCGTTTTGCACGTATGCCTAATTTTAATCTTGAAACAGTAAATCTTCTTCATGTTCTGAAAGATACAGTAAATTTATTTATGGAAGAACATATTAATATTGTAATAAATTCTTCAATTGAATCAGCCTTTGTTGAAGCCGATACCGCTCAACTTAGAAGATTGTTCATTAATTTTATACGTAATTCAATTCAAGCAAATGCTAAAAGGATTGAATTTATTATTTCTGAAGACGAGAAAAATATAATTATTTTAATATCTGATGATGGTGCAGGTATTCCTATCAAAATAAAGCATAAAATCTTTGAACCTAACTTTACTACGAAGGGTAAAGGAATGGGCTTAGGCTTAAAGCTTGCCAAACGTTTTATTGAAGGAATAAATGGTAGTATTGCTGTTCTGGATAAAAATGAACCTGGAGCAATGTTTGAAATAAAAATTCCTAAAAGTCAAATTCAACTTTTAAATAATTCAATTGAACAATGAACCTTTTTACTCCACATCAAAAAGCTGCTCTTAATTATAAGAACCATATTTCATTAACTGCTAATGCTGGTTCAGGAAAAACTTTTGTTTTGTCAAATAGATATTTAGAAATATTATTAAATGAAAATGTTTCTATTAGAAATATTGCAGCTATAACTTTTACTGATAAGGCAGCGAGCGAGCTTTATAAAAAGATTTCCCTTCTTATTGAAGAAAGAATTCGAGAATCACAACTCGAAACAGAAAAAAAGAAACTTGAAAATATTCGACAGCAGCTTGTTTCTGCAAATATTTCTACCATCCATTCTTTTTGTATTAATATTCTTAAAGAACATCCCGTTGAAGCAAATCTGGATGCTAATTTTTTGCCAATAGATGAGCAACTTTCAAATGAACTCATCGAACTTTCGGTAGAAGAAATAATAAAATCTTCTTTAATTAATAATGATAAGAATGAAAGAATAAAATCTTTAATTAGATTTTTTGGCTCAAAGCATTTATTAGAAAGAGAATTTATTCATTTAATAAAAAATAGAAAGAATATTCTAAAAATATCGGAAACATTATATAAAAAAGATTGTACCGAAATTGCCCTGTATTTTCGAAAACAATTTGAAGATTTGTTTGTAAAAATATTTTTGCCTTTTGAAAAAATTGTAATTGATAATCTTAGAAAAATTAATTCTATCGTTTTGGGAAAAAGCCCAGATAATCAAATTGCATTAAAAGGAGCAAAATTATTTCAAAAGTTTGAAGAAATTGAAACACATATTGACAAATTGAAATATTTTTCCCAATTAAATGATCTTTTATTTACAAAAAGTGGTACTCTAAAAAAGAAAGATTACATTGGTAAAACCTTCAACGAATATCAATCTGAGATATTAAAAATAGAAGAGTTCTTTTCACTTCTCAAAGAAATTAACTTTGACGACAATGCAGAAAAAATTGAAAAGGAACTTGCTCTTTTGGGAAAAGAAATTATTTTTTTCTTTGAGAAGAGTCTTCTGCTATATGAAAAGAAAAAAAAGGAAAATGGTTTTCTGGATTATGAGGATATCCTGTTGTTTACTAAAAATATCTTACAAGATAATAATGTAAAGGAAAGTTTATCTGAAAAATTTAAATATATTATGGTTGATGAATATCAGGATACCAACGAAACTCAATATAATATTTTTCTTCCGATTTTAAATGAGTTAAAAAAAGGCAATCTCTTTGTGGTTGGAGATGAAAAGCAAAGTATATATATGTTTAGAGATGCTGAACTTGAAATCTTTAACAAGACTAAGGAAGATATTTCAAAAGAAGCTGGAGCTCAAAATCTACTTACTCTTCCGGATAGCTTCAGAATGTCGCCTGCTATTTGCTTGTTCGCTAATGAATTATTTAAAAATCTTTTTGCAAACCATCAACCTTTATTTAACGAAGTAGAAGCATCTGATATCATTTGTGCAAGAAATGATGAATTCCAAGGTAAAATTGAAATATTAATTTCAAATTCAGAAAATGATGAAGAAAATATTGTTGAAGAAAATGAGCCGGAAGAAAATCTAACCCAAGATAATTCACAGGCAGAGATGGTTGCTAAAAGAATATTGCAGCTTATTTATGGTGACAAAATAAAGAATAAATTAAGCTGGAAAGATATTGCAATTCTTTGCAGGAAGAGAGCTTCGTTTAAATTACTTGAAAAAGCATTTATAAAATTTAAAATCCCTTTTTCTATTTTGGGCGGGAGAGGTTTTTATCAAAGGCAATTTGTTTACGATATATTAAATTATTTTTCATTTTTGTTGGACGATAAAAATGATACCGCTTTAATTGGTTTATTAAGAAGTCCGTTCTTTTTAATCTCCGATTCTGAAATTTTTGAATTATCCCTTGAACAAGGAGATACTTATTGGATTAAAGTTCAAAACTATTCCCTTAAAAACAATAAATTTTTTGAAATTGTAAATAAGTTAAAAGAAAATAAAAAGCTTTCTGGTAAACTTGATGTGACTGCACTATTAAGAAAAATTTTGAATGAATCAAATTTAGTAACTTCTCTTGCTGCAAAACAAAATGGTAAACAGGAAATTGCTAATTTAAATAAATTAGTTAAGCTGACAATCAATTTTGTTTCTCAAGGTTTTAAAACTTTATATGATTATGTCATTTTTCTCAGAGATTCAATTGAAAAAGCTGAAGATGAATCTCAAGCTCTTTTATCCGAAGAATCCGATTCAGTAAAGGTAATGACTCTTCATCAAGCAAAGGGATTGGAATTTCCAGCTGTTTTCTTGTTCAAATGTGAAGATAAGTCAGAAAATTCCGTTGCAAAGGCAAGAACTTTGGTAGTAAATAAAGAACTGGGTATTCTTACTAAAATTCCAGTTGGAGAAAATTATTTTAAAGATTATCAAGCAGCTCCTATTGTTGGGCTTGCAAACATAATTTCAAAAAGAAAAAACGCCGCAGAAATAAAGAGACTATTGTACGTTGGCGTTACAAGGGCAATTAATTATTTATTTATCACTGCCTCCAGTAAAAAAGTTAATAGATATAACTCTGATTCTTTTATGGGGCTGATTTCTTTGGGGTTAGGAATTGACCTCGAACGAGATTTATTCCGGTTAAATGGTGAATTAAAATTTCTTATTCAAAAAGAAAATAATTTTGAAAATATACAAAAAAAATTAAGCATTGAAATCCCAATAATCAAAAATATTGAATACCCTTCGGAAATAAAACGACAGAAGGATGAATATCATAAAAAAGAATTGAGGTTAAAAAAAATAGAAGACAGACCTAAAGGTGAGATAATCTCCGCAACAAAAATTTCTATTTTTAATCAGTGCCCAGTAAAATATCAACTGACTTATGAATACGGATTCGGTCCTTTGTTTAATGAATTTAAACACTGGTTATTTGAGAATAGAAAGATAAATTTTTATAGAGATAAATTTGAGTATAACGAAAGAGAAGATGAAGTTGCGACGAAAAGAGAGGAAGAGTCGACTGTAATTTCAAAGACATACGCTGATTTAAAAGGAAGAATTATTCACAAGCTACTAGAGCAACAAATTCTGATTGACGAATTAGAAAAAAAAATAGAAGATTTGATGAAACAAAATTCATCTGAATTTAAACAAAATGAAAAAAATAAAACCGAACTTATTAAGGAAATTAAAACAGACCTCAATAATTATTTTGGATCGAAAACTTATTCGGAAATTAAAAACTTTAAAAATTTTAAAAATGAATTTGAAATTTATCTGAAAGAGAATGACTACTTTCTTTATGGAATAATTGATAAAATTATTTTGAATAACCAAATTGCAATTATTATTGATTTTAAAACAGATAATATCGAAAAAGATGAAATAGGTGAGAAAGCCAAATCTTATTTTGTCCAGCTTAGGTTTTACGCTTATCTTACCTGGAAGTTATTCAAAGATTTGAAAGAAATTGATTTAAGAATAGTATTTATTAAATATCCTGACTTAATAGTTACTGAAAAAATCCAACAAAATGAACTTGATATTCTTAGTAAAAATATTTCTTCTATTATAAAAACTATTAGAAGCGGTGTGTACCTTAAAAATTCTGAACACTGTACTAAATGTTATTTTTCTTTAAATGGAAACTGTATAAAAAAATGAAGGAAATAATTAGACTAAATAACTTGCATCAATAATGTATGCAAGTTATTTTTATCATATTATTTATTTGCTATGCGGGATGTGCGATTTTTTATAAATTTTAACGTTTATTATTTATTTTTTTATTCCTATTTAATAAAAATTTTTTTAAATAAAATTAATTTAACATTTATTGCTTGAAAGTTACTTAAAATGAAAAGGAAGATTATTCAGATAAGAAAAATGGAAATTATTGAAAAAGAATTAAATACAAACCATGCAGGAATTCTTGCTGTTGTTGTAGATAATGAAAAGGTAATTCAATTCCCTACAACATTTATTTATCTCGATAAAAATATTTATATTTTTTTTGATAACGAAAACGAATTACTGCAAAATATTCAGTTCGGTACTAAAGTTTTGTTTACAATTTTAAAATCAGATAAAATCCTTAAGGAAAAGGAACTTGATTTTGAACCCACATATAGTATAATGTATGTTTCGATATCCGGGTTAATAAAAAGAATAGATGAGCTTAAAACAATAACAGAATTACAAAATACATATCTTAAAAAGTATAAGAAAAAGTTTTCAGATAAAGCGGATTTAACTTACTTGGCAAATGTAGTTATGATTGACACAGAGGAAATTCAAGCCTTTGAGGAAATAGGTGGATAATTTTACAAAAATCAAACTGTAAAAAACAAGTCTATCTATGTTAAATTATGTTTGGCTTGCATTATTATTTTTAGGAATTGGTTCAGCGGTTACAACAGATGTTATTAACCAAAACGAAAATAAATATATGAATGGCCAACCACTGCCGGTTGTTATTCAACTCCCAAATAATTTTAAGAGCAATATTGATACAACTTGTGAAGTTTCATTGAAAGTTAATACTCAGGTTTTTAATAAATTTTATAAGGAAAAATTTTTAGGTAATATTACATTAAAATCCAAACTTACCTTACGTAAAAAAGATAAAGAAAATTTAATCTATTTTAATGTCGATAAAACTTCTCCTGTAATTTGGCAGGAGATGTCAACTGCCTCAGGGAATAAAGGTAAGCTGACTGGAAAAGTTTTTTTTGATAGTTTGACACCTTCCAATACCGCCTTTGCCCACATTATATTAGAAAGCGTTTCTTTTATAAAAATAAAAGAAGTAACAAATTCTGCTCTTGATTATGCAGGAACAGCAGTGAACATCTCTTTAGGTTTAATTGGTATAATGGCTTTATGGTTAGGAATCATGAAAATTGCGGAAGAAGCAGGTTTAATATTAATTATAGCACGTTTGCTGAAGCCATTGACAAAAAAATTATTTCCCGATGTTCCACCAGAACATCCAGCAATGGGTGCTATGATTATGAATATGTCGGCAAACATGCTTGGGCTTGGAAATGCTGCAACTCCTTTTGGCTTAAAAGCAATGGAAGAATTAAATGAGCTTAATCCACAAAAAGATACTGCAACAAATGCAATGTGTACTTTTCTCGCAATAAATACTGCTGGTATGACTTTAGTACCTGCTACTGCAATCGCCGTTCGTGCTGCGTCGGGAAGTACTCAACCAGCTATAATAATTGGGACGTCTTTGTTTGCTTCATTTTGTGCAACGGTTGCGGGCTTAACTGCTGCAAAAATATTGGAAAAATTTCCTATTAAAAAATATCAATTTAAAAATTGGGTAAAGGATAGTCAGAGGCTTCTTTATAGTTTGCTAATTATTTTCTTTCTTATTTTGATTTTTTTATTTTCTGGAGGTAGTAATTATTTTGCTCCTTTGTTAAAACTATTTAATCCAGAATTGTTCAAAAACATAATTCAAATATTTTCAATAATTGCTATTCCACTTTTGATAGTGATTTTTGTAGGATATGGCGTTGTTAAAAAAGTGCGAGTTTATGAGGTCTTTGTGGAAGGTGCAAAAGAAGGTTTTAATATTGCCGTTAAAATTATTCCGTATCTGGTAGCAATGCTTGTGGCAATTGGAATCTTTAGGGCTGGGGGAGCAATGGATTTGTTGGTTTACATATTGCGTCCTTTGACAAGTCTTATTGGAATGCCCGCTGAAGCTTTACCAATGGCATTAATGCGACCATTATCAGGTAGTGGCTCACTCGGAATTATGGCTGAAATTATGTCTGTACATGGACCGGATTCTTTTATTGGAATTATGGTCTCTACTTTTTATGGAAGTACCGAAACTACTTTTTATATCTTGGCTGTTTATTTTGGTGCTGTAAATATTAGGAAGATTCGTCATGCATTGTCTGCTGGCTTAATTGCGGATGTCGCGGGCATTCTTGCTGCTGTTTTTATTGTCAGATTTTTATTTGGATATTGAGTAAAATTATGAAAGTGTTTGTAACAGGAAATATTCCAGATTCAGGGGTACAATTTCTTATTGAAAGAAAATATGAAGTTGAAGTCTACAAGGGAGATAATCCGATTTCCCAAAATTTATTGATTAAAAAAACAAAGAATGCTGACGGAATCATTTCTTTGCTATCGGACAGAATTGACAAAGAAATTATTTCTAATGCTTTAAAGTGTAAAATAATAGCAAATTATGCTGTAGGCTATAATAATATTGATATTCAATTTGCAAAGGAAAAAGGAATTGTTGTAACAAATACTCCAGATGTTCTAACCGATTCTACTGCAGATTTAGCTATTACTCTTTCTTTGGCTTGTGCTCGAAGAATAATAGAAGCTGAAAAATTTTTAAGGGATAATAAATTCAAAGGCTGGAAGCCGAGACTTTTTCTTGGTACAGAGCTGAAAAATAAAATATTTGGCATTCTTGGTGCAGGAAGAATTGGTACGGCTACGGCAATTCGCGCAAAAGCATTCGGAATGAAAATACTTTATTGTTCAAATCATAAAAATCTTTTTCTTGAAAAGTCTACTAGCGCTAAGAAAGTAAGTTTAAAACAGCTTCTTATTAAATCGGATATTGTTTCCCTTCATCTTCCATTGAATGAAAATTCTTATCATTTACTTGATAAAAATAATCTTCGATTGCTTAAAAAAAATTCTATATTAATTAATACCTCAAGAGGTGAAATCATAGATGAAAAAGAATTAATAAACATACTCAAATTAGGTAAAATTCGTGCTGCCGGCTTAGACGTTTTTGAGAATGAACCCAAGTTGAATACTGATTTACTTAAACTGAAAAATGTTGTTTTACTTCCACATATTGGAAGTGCAACAGAAGAAGCCAGAAACAAAATGGCTGTGCTTGCCGCTAAAAATGTTCATAGGGTTTTAAGTGGTAAAAAGCCAATTACGCCTGTTTTATAATTTTTTTAAAGTTAAATTTTTAAGTCAAGCATTCTAAAAAACTTTTCTTTTGATTTAAAAAATTACAAAATGCCTTAGTAATAAAATTTGAATTTTATTCCCATTAATAATAGGTTTAAGTAACAAACATTTAATTTTAGTATGAGAATCGGAATACCAAAAGAAAATATTTTTGAAGAAAAAAGGGTAGCTTTAGCACCAGCAGGGGTAGATTCATTAATTAGAGCTGGTCATACTGTTTACATTCAAAGCGGAGCAGGTGAAGGAAGTAATTTTAACGACCAGGATTATGCTCAAATAGGTGCGAATATTGTCTATAGCATTGAAGAAGTTTTTATGCGCTCGGAATTAATTGCAAAGGTTTCTCCATTAATAGATGAAGAAGCAGAATTGCTTCAAGAGAACCAAATTTTGTTTTCATTCCTTCATTTAGCTGTTGGCAAGAAATCAACTATTGAAAAATTGCTCAAAAAAAATATTACTGCTATTGGCTATGAATTGATTGAAAATGAAAATAGTCTTCCGGTACTTCATTCGATGAGTGAAATTGCAGGGCAACTTTCAATTCAAATTGCAGAAAAATATTTAGAAAGTTTTCCAAAAGGCGGTAGAGGAATTCTTCTCGGAGGAATTACAGGTGTTGCACCTGCGGCAGTTGTTATTCTTGGTGCCGGCGTTGTTGGAACTACAGCTGCAAGAGCTGCCTTGGGGCGCGGTGCTCATGTAATTGTTATAGACAAAGATTTAAATCGCCTTAGAAAAATTGATTCTACTTTCAGGCAAAAAATTACTACTGTTATGGCAAATCCTTATACAATTTCACGTGGCGTAAAGTTTGCGGATGTTCTAATCGGAGCGGTACTTATTAAAGGCGAAAAAACGCCTCATGTTGTTTCGGAAGATATGGTAAAAAGTATGAAGAAAGCCGCTGTTATTATCGATGTTTCTATTGACCAAGGCGGATGCGTTGAAACAAGCCACGTTACAAGTATTTCAGACCCAGTTTATTTTATGCATGATGTTATTCATTATTGTGTACCTAATATGCCGGCTCTTGTTGCTAAAACTGCAAGCTATGGGCTTAACAATGCTGCTCTTGGCTATATTCAAAATATTGCTGATAATGGACTTGGCAACGCATTGTTAAGTGATTCAGGTTTTGCAAAAGGTGTCTGCAGCTATAATGGTTATTGCTCCAATGAAGCAATTGCTAATATTTTTAACCTTGAGTATAGAAAGTTGAGAATTTTTCCGACTAATTAAATTTTTGCATTTTACAAAAATAATTTGCAAAATGATTTTATCATTCAATATTAAATTATGCTTACAGAAGGTAGGCGTGCTTCAAAAGAGCAATTTAATAATAAAACTTAAAGAAAATGGCTACAACACAAGAAGTAAAGTTGAAAAATTCAATTCCGTTCAATATTCTTCAAAATTATAAACAGAAAATTGTAACTGCCGATGAAGCAGTAAAAGCAATTAAATCTGGTGATAAGGTTCTTGCGCATTCAAATTGTGCCTTCCCTAATGTATTGATAGAAGCACTTGTAAAACGAAAAGATGAATTGAATGATGTCCAAATAATACATGCATTAGCTGTTGGAGACGATTCGTATTTAAAACCCGGTTATGAAAAACATTTTAGACACAATGCTTTTTTTATGGGAGCTAATAGCAGAAAAGCATTTAATGAGGGTAGAGCTGACTTTATTCCCATTTTTTTATATGAGACTCCACTTCTTTTCGCAAATGGTTATATTAATTTAGACGTGGCTTTAATACACGTCTCGCCGCCGGATGAACATGGTTTCTGTAGCTTTGGAGTGGAAGTAGGGTTAACAAAAACCGGAGCTGAAAAAGCTAAAATAATAATTGCACAAGTAAATAAAAGAATGCCTCGAACTCTTGGGGATAGCTTTATTCATATTAGCAAAATTAATTTTATTGTTGAGGTTGATGAAGAAATATCTGAGTTGCCGCAAGGGGAAAAGGAACTTTGTCCAGAGTCAATCGAAATAAATAAAAAGATTGCAAAAAATATTTCTGATTTAATTGAAGATGGTTCAACATTGCAAATGGGCATTGGTTCAATACCAGACTTTGTTCTAAAATACCTTTCCGATAGAAAGGCTCTTGGAATTCATTCGGAAATGTTTTCTGATGGAACAATAGAACTTGTTGATAAAGGAGTAATTACTAATGAAATGAAAACTCTTCATAACGGTAAAATTGTTGCCGGTTTTGTACTGGGAACAAAAAAATTATATGATTTTATCGACAATAATCCAATGATTGAATTTCATAGGCAAGAATATGTTAATGATCCATTTGTTATTGCACAAAACTATAAAATGGTTGCAATAAATTCTGCTATCGAAGTAGATATAACTGGACAGGTTTGCTCTGATTCGATTGGACCACGTTTATACAGTGGTTTTGGGGGACAGGTGGATTTTATTAGAGGTGCTGCACGGTCTCAAGGTGGAAAACCCATTATTGCACTTCCATCAACTACAAAAGATTTTAAAATTTCAAGAATTGCTCCGTTTCTTAAACCTGGAGCGGGAGTTGTTACAACCAGGGCTGATGTCCATTATATTATAACTGAATATGGAACTGCTCAATTGTTTGGTAAATCTATTAGAGAAAGAGTTAAAGCTTTAATTGAAATTGCTCATCCTAATTTTAGAGAACAACTTTATAAATATGCTTTCGAAAATAAGTATATCTGAGTTTTTTTAACATGATTGCTGTAATTGGCGATTTACACGGTTGTTTTTATACTTTGCTTGATTTAATAGAAAAGGTGAGATTAAAGTATCCCGGTATTGATATATATAGCGTTGGGGATTTAATCGATCGTGGTAACTTTAGCTTTGAAGTAATTGAATTTATTAAAAACGAAAATATCCCATTTACTCCTGGAAACCACGATTACATGTTTTATTATTCAATAAATTTTCCTAACAGTGTTATGGGAAATTCCTGGCTTTTTAATGGTTATGAAAACACCCTTGAATCCTATACAAATAGAGCTGAAAAAATTAAAGAGCATTTGAATTTTATATTTAATGCACCTTTGTTTTTTAATTTAGGTGACTGTTTTATTTCACATGCTGGAATTTCAAATTATTATAAATCCTTCAGATTTTCTGAATTGCTAAATAATGAAGATTTGCTAAGTGAGGTTTTAAAGAAAGATATAGAGGCTAACCATAGTATTATTTGGGCAAGAGGTGAATTGTTAAATATTGGTAAGCTACAAGTTGTTGGTCACACAAGGCGTACCGAAATTGTTTTTAATAAAACCTCAAATACGGTTTATATTGATACATCTGCTTATGCTGGTAATAAATTGAGTGCAGTGATTGTAAATAATAATTTAATTATTGATTCAATTTCAGTTCCAACACATTTAGAAGATATTGAATAATAAAACAAAAATTAAAATTTCGAATGTTTTTTAAGAGCTTTTTTCTTAAAGCTAAAAATAAAATTATAATTCATCCAGTTGAATTTTTTCAATATCATTTAATGTTATTAAAATGAGGTCTTCATCGGTGGGTTCCACTAATTTCAAAATTCTTTCTTCCTGGTTGCTTATTGCTTTGTAAAGTATATTTTTTACAGTGCGGGCATTTGCAAAATTCTTTTCTTTTCTCTCATATAGTTCTGTAAATATATCAAGAAGAAGCTGCCATGCGCCTTCATCAAGTTTGTATCCATTTTTGTTGCTCATTGCCAGCGCTATTTCAAGCATTTGCCGTGGATTATAATCTTCAAAAATAAAATTATTTGGAAAGCGAGACTGAAGCCCAGGAATTGATGCAAGAAAATTTTTCATTTCGTTTGTATAACCAGCAACAATAACTATAAATTTTCCTTGGTCATCTTCCATCCTTTTTAAGAGTGTTTCAATTGCTTCATTTCCAAAATCTGTTAATCCTCTCGCCAGTGAATAAGCTTCATCGATGAATAAAGTTCCACCAATTGCCCTATCTATTACTTCATTTGTCTTTGCTGCTGTTTGTCCTTGATATCCGGCTACCAAAGCTGAACGATCAACTTCTACAAGATGCCCTCTTTCGAGGATACCAAGTTCTTTATAAATTTGGCTAAGTAAACGAGCGAGCGTTGTTTTACCTGTGCCTGGGTTGCCCATAAAAACTGAATTAAGATTTTTAGGAATTACTTTTAATCCTCTTTGGTTTCGTAGCCGCGCAACTTTTAAGCCGCTAATTAATTTAGAAACCGAATTTTTTACATGTTCCAATCCTGCAAGTTGATTTAATTCATCCAGGTATTTATTAAGAAGTTCCGGATCTCCTTCAATCTTTACGGGTTCTTTATCTTTTGAATGAAGAATAATTTCATTTAAATCTTCCAACAGAATATATTTTAATACTTCTTCGTGCCTTTCCTCAAAAGGAATATCTGCAATTCGAAGCATTTGATTTTTTAATGCTGTCTCAACAACATCTCTCACCAAACGGGCATTACCAAATGTTCTGTCTCTATTTCTATATACCTTATTATAAAATTTCCTCAGATGTTCTATTGCATCATCATCTAAAGCGTGTTTCTTACTCTCAAACATCTTTTGCGTGATAGTAAGTAATTCATCAGGCGAATAATCATCGAACATTATTTTTTTTGTAAATCTGGAATTAAGCCCAGGATTACTATTAAGAAAATTATTAATTTCATTAGTATAGCCAGCAGCAATAACAATAAATTTCCCTCTATCATCTTCCATTCTTTTTAGAAGTGTGTCAATTGCTTCCTTGCCGAAGTCATTTCCACTATTTCCAAATTGAACAAGGGAATAAGCTTCGTCAATAAATAAAGTACCGCCCATTGCTCGGTCGATAGCTTCTTTTGTCTTTTGAGCAGTTTGACCAACATAGCTTGAAACAAGTCCCTGTCTATCTATTTCTATTAAATGCCCCCTTGGAAGAATCCCAAGGGCTGAGTAAATTTCACTAAATAGTCTTGCGACAGTTGTCTTTCCCGTACCAGGATTACCAAGAAAGACTAAGTGACCAGAAAATTTATCCTGCAAATTTTCACCTTGCTCTAAATAAAATCTTGCAAGTTTAACAATTTCATTTATCTCTTTCTTTACTGAAGTTAAACCAGTTAAGTTGTTCAACTTTTCCATCGCTTTAGAAAGCATCTCTTCATTTATTCCAAAGCTTATATTTTTTGCCGGATCGCCTTTAAGTATTGGTAAAATATCTTCATTGTAAATTGTTGTCATTGCTTCCTTTGTCCTTTTTTCAGAAGGAATTTGTAGAAGCCTTTTACTTAAATTTATTTTAGCTTCGTTAAAGTAGTTACGCACAAGACGAGCATTACCGAAGGTTTTGTCTCTTTTACGATATAGATTTGTGAATTGTTTTTTTAAAAGCTCAAGGGCTTCTGAAGTAATTGTATATTCTTCGCGTGAAGAAATTAATTTAAATATTTCAGTAAGTTCAGCAGGGGAGTAATCATCAAAATAGAAGAAATGAGTGAAACGTGATTTTAAGCCCGGGTTTGAATTAATAAAGGCATTCATTTCTTCCGGGTAACCAGCAGCAATTACGGCAAATTCATTATCTGTATTTTCCATTCTTTTAATTAGTACATCAATTGCTTCCTGTCCGAAATCATGTTGGTTTCCTTCTTTCTTAAGTGCATATGCCTCGTCAATAAAAAGTAAACCGCCAATTGCTTGGTCTATTACCTTATTTGTTTTCTGTGCTGTTTCTCCAATGTATTGTCCAACTAACCCAGAACGATCGACTTCGATTACGTGTCCATTTTTCAATAGTCCCATCGCTTTAAATATTTTGCCTAAAAGTCTAGCTACAGTAGTTTTACCGGTACCAGGATTACCAAGAAAAACTGAGTTAACGGAAAAATTATCTTGTGTTTTAAGCCCAAGTTTTTTCCTTTCATTTATGAAATTTAGGTAGTTAACAAAATCCCGCATAGATTGTTTTACCCCCTGCAAACCAACGTAAGAATCGAGTTCGGAAAGAAGTTCTTCAAGGGATTTAGTTTCTTGCTTTTGAAGTGAAGAGGATTTAACTTCATATGGTTGTTCTGTAGAAGGGTGTTCAAGTAATTCAAAGTTACTTTCCTCAAAGTTTACAACTTCAGATTGTCCAACAATAAACCATCTTGTACAGACCAAATTATTATCCAGAAGAATATCCACTCGTCCTTGTCCCTCTTTCCAAAAGCCCGGGGCATCAGTTCCCCAGCTTTGAACGAACTCAACAATTTTCCAATCTTTTTCAATTTCCAAATTAAAGCTATGTTTTCCAACTTCTTCATTGTTTAAATACCAAATTGCAGTGCCGTCAATATTCATTTTTTTATTACCGAAGAAAGGATTGTCAAGTACTATTGCAACGCCTATATACCGAATTGTGTCTTCATTAAATTTAAGAAGATAGGTCCTTTTTCCTGCTCTTAAATTTTCGATAAGATCATACGTTCTAGCGTAATAAACATGAAAAAATTTATTATTATAAGTTTCAAAATCACTCCGCATTGGTTGGATAAGATTTGGGTGTTCATAACTTTTTATTAAATTATTTTCGGGATAAAATTTAAGAATGCGTCTATAAATGTTTTCAAATTTTTGGTTGTTTGGAAAATATTTTTTAATAGCTTCCGCTTTTTCAAAAGCATTTTTTATTTGGAACATTGCAATAAGAGATTCAAGTTCGAGGAAATGTGCTTTATCAAATTCTTTAGTACAAGAAGGATTATTTAATACTTCTCTTGCAGCCCAAAGTGAGAACCAGAATTCTTTTTGCTTGAAAGCCTTCTCACCTTCTGAAATGAATGATTTTTCCTGATTAGATGATTCACTAAAAAAAACTTCATTGTAACCAAGGATAATTTTGAACCAATCTTTAATTTGTGCGAGTAAAAGGTTTGAGCCTTTATCAATAGTTAAAGCTTTCTCAATTTCTTCAAGTCCTTCAAAATATCTACCAAGACCTGCTAATGCCCTAGCTTTATTAAGATGAGCCCAAGAAAGCAAATCTGGTTTTTTGTTAATTGCAAAGTCAAGATCTGAAATAGCTCCTTCAAAAATACTCATTCTCATTAGCAAAAAGCCGCGGTAGAGCCTTGCATTAACATCATCGTCACTTTCTTCTACAGCGAAATTTGCTAGTTCTAAGGCATGTGAGGGAAAACCATTTTCAAGTAACGCCCAAGCAAGACAAATGGCTGCGTTAAAATCAAATTGTTTTTCATCGTAAACTTTTTGTGCGGCAGTTAAAGCCATCCGGTAGCGCCCATGTTTTAAATGTTCGAAAGCCTCCGCAAGTAGTTCGTCAAGTTCTTCTGATGTCACTTACTATTTCTCCCAATAGCGGCTATTTTACACAGATTATTTTAAAACTTCTTTTAATTATGACTAATATAGTAAAATTTATAAAGAACTTTTTGCTGAAGGTAAAAAAATAGCAAAAACGAAAAGGCTAATAATCATATCTTTTTTAAAAAATAATGGCATAGAAGAATACTTTATGCCATTATTTTTTGTGTAGGGCTTAACTTTATACTATTGTTGTCCGCTATTATCTCTTCTTTCACGCATCACATTTCTTCTTTCAGCTTGTATTTGCTCAAACTTTTCTTTTTGGCTATCAGTTAGTACTTTTTCAATATCAGAATTAGCATCCAGCATGATTTGTCTTATTGCCTGGCGACGTTCCTGACCTGTAGCTGAAATATCTTTTACTTTGTTCATTGCTGAGGTAAGGATAGAATCTATTGCAACTGCCTGGCTATCAGAAAGTGAAAGGCTATCTTTAAGTTGTTGAACTCTGTCCTTTATTGAATATCTTTCTTGTGCATTTGCTGCAGCAAAAAGTAAAAGAATAATAGCAATAGTTAAAAATGGTCTTTTCATTTTATTTTTTCCTTGTTTATTTTTTTAAAAGATTATTTGTCTAATTGAAGCTTAGACAATCGAACTATTTTGCCGGTTTAATATTTATTATTTTGATCTTACACCAATGTTATTGTCATTTTATATAAATTGTGGTTGTTAAATTCCCTTTTAAAATAAAAGGATGTTTCCTCAACTATTATTAACCTCTTAATATTCAATTCATTTTTTTCTTCTCTTGTTTAAATTTATTTGATTAAACTTTTATTCTTCAGATAGACTTATATTGCTACTTTAAATAATCAAGATTTTTATTATATCCATCATACCGTATACTCAAACAATTAAGGGAAAACGTTCCAGAAAGAGTAAATGAACTAAAATGAATAATCTTGTTCTTAGCACGAAAAATAAAATTTTTATTTCATAACGATTCGGTAATACAATTTTCAAATTAGAAAAATTGTATTTTATGATGCTAAAAAATTATAAAAAATATCGAATTAAATGATAGCACATTATTCTTTATAATATATAAAGATTAAAATAATTATTTTGAAAATTAAAGCAAGTAATATTAAAATATCTTTAATTATAGCAGGAGTTACCGGAGCTATAATTATAACTTTTATTACTTTTCATTTCGGTGCTGGTATTTCTCCCGACTCTGTTTATTATTTTTCAGTTGCAAGGAATTTATCAGAGGGTAAAGGTTTTGTTGGTTATGATGGAAACTATTATGTTCTTCAACCGCCTTTTTATCCTCTGTTATTAGCTGTAATAGAAAAATTTTTTTCCATTGCACCAGTCATTTCTGCGGGGTACATAAATGCTATTCTTTTTGGCTTAATTGTTTTTTGTTCAGGTCTATTTTTATCAGAGAAGTTAAATTCTTCTCTTCTAATATTATTGGGAGCTTTATTGGTATTAGTTTCGTCTGTTATCTTTCAAATTTCACTTATTGCTTTATCAGAACCTCTTTTTATTCTATTTGTTATTTTATTTTTTTATTCTTTTGACACTTATAAAAAGAAAAATGATATTAAATCTTTAATTTTTTTTTCATTAACAGCAGTATTAGCCGTTTTAACTCGTTATATAGGGATAGTCTTAATCCTAACAGGAATAATAAGTATTTCTTTTTTTGACGGAGGCAAACTTAAGTATAAATTTAAACACTCATTAATTTTTTTGGTTGTAACTAGTTTTCCTATAGGATTATGGATTTTTCGAAACTACGTATTATCACGAACGCTCGTTGGTCCAAGAGCTGTTTCCTCGTACAGTATAATTCAAAATTTATCATTCTTTTTTAATACAATTATAAATTGGTTTATTGTATTGAATCTGACAGAGCATCAAGTATTTTTTTTATGCGTAATTTTAGTATCATTTCTATTGATGGGCATAATTCTTTTTAGTAAAACTAAAAGAAGAATTCTTCCAGAACCGATGTACCCTGTATTTGTTTTTATTTTCCTGTATTCAGCAGCCATAATTATATCATCATCTACTACAGCGTACGACAAAATTTCAGATAGATTGTTATCGCCAATATTTGTACCATTACTTTCAATATTGCTTATGGTGGTAGATTATCTTAGCAAATGGTTGTCAAAATATTTTAATAAAAAATTTCTCTCCTTCTTATTTCTGCTTGGGATTCTTTTTTGGATAAAGTACCCCATTGAAAATACGACCAAGAATATTGAAATTTTTATTCGACAAGAAGGATGGGGCTATAACAGCATAGAGTGGAAAAACAATTCGCTTGCAGATTTTCTTAGCAAAAATAAAAATTTTGAAAATGGATACACTTTTTACAGCAATGTTCCAGAAGCTGTTTATTTATTTTCAAATAAAGAAACAAAATGGACCCCTGCAAAAACATTTTACAACTCTCCAAAACTTATAAATCCGGAACCTTATTTACAAAAATTAGTTGAAGGAAATAAAATCTGTATTATTTGGTTTACCAATGCTCATCGTAAATTCTTATTTACAATTGAAGAATTACAAAAAATAATTCCCATGAAAAAAATTGTCCATCTGAAAGATGGTGATATTTATAATATTGTTGAATAAGAATTTCGCTTCTAAATTTTGTTATCGAAATTTAAACTTTAGAATGAATTTTAATGGCAATAAATCGAAAAATGAAGTTATGTTTTTTTATTTGAAGAGGTAGAGTATGAAAAAAAGAAAAATAATTATTTAAGTTAGAGGAATAATCTTTATATAAACATTACGGACATAATTTCAATTTACTTTGCGCCTACTATTAGCGATAGTACTAAATAAGTTCATCATTATAGCGTTATCTGTTTTTATTATGTTAACAGATAATAATTTTACTCTTACGAAGCATGTAACATGAAGAAGAAAAATATTTTTCCATGCTTATGTCAAAATGAGGAAAGAAAGAATATTTTAAAAACTAAAAGGGGAAATTTATTTGATTCGAAAAAGAAAATTTTTTATACCTATCTTATATTCATAAATTTTTCTAAAAGAAAACAGATAATGAAAATTAACTTGTTGTTCAGCACATCTTAAACATTACTCTCATTAAGAGTCTCAAATCTTATATCTTTCAAAGAAAACTCGTTGGCAATAAATTAAAGCATTAGCAATTGATATATTTCAAAATATAGTTAAACTAAAATCAAATAGAAATTGTCAAAGTTTGAAAGAGTTTAAAATTTGATAAAGGTCTTTTAAAGTTTGCCACTTGACAGCACATAATTGTAAAATTTAGTTTAATAAAAGAATTATTATTTGAACCGAATAAAATTTTTTAAAAAGAAAAGGAAATAACTAAGAATTGAGCTAAATAATTGGTGATAATTCTTGTTTGTAAATAATATGAAAAAGAAAATAGCAATATATAGTTTAATTGCTGCGGCAATAGTGGTTATTATTTATTTTTTATTTATTAAAAAAAATAGCCAAACAGAAAAATTTACTTTTGCCAAAATCAAAAGAGGGAATATTATTTCTACAATTACAAGTACCGGTACAATGAATCCGGTTATTTCAGTTGATGTTGGTACACAAGTATCAGGCAAAATAGCAAAGATATTTGTTGACTATAATTCATCCGTTAAAAAAGGACAGCTTCTGGCTATAATAGATACTACGGCATTAGCATTACAGGTTCATAATGCACAGGCTGCAGTTCTTAAAGCTCAAGCTGAATATGAACTAGCAAAAACACAGTACGAACTAGACGAGCAATTATACAAGAAAGGATTCTTATCCGATCTTGATCTTATTACAGCTAAGGCAGCAATGGTTTCAGATTCTGCAGATGTCAAATCATCAAAAGCAGCATTATCTCAAGCAGTCACAAATCTTGGTTATGCATATATATATTCTCCCATAACCGGTACTGTTACTAATAAAAACGTTCAAGAAGGAAATACTGTTGCAGCTAGCCTGCAGTCTCCTGTTTTATTTTCAATTGCAAAGGATTTATCAAAGATGCAGATTTTAGCTTCGGTAGATGAAAGCGATATTGGGCAAATTAAAGTTGGTCAAGTAGCTGATTTTACCGTTGAAGCTTATCCAGACAAAATATTTTATGGTAAAGTCGCACAAATTAGATTGAACTCCCAAGTTGTTTCAAATGTAGTTGAATATACTGTAGTAATTAATGCCGACAATAAAGATACCTTGCTTCTACCCGGCATGACAGCTACTGTTGATTTTCATATTGCTGAGAGAGATAGTGTTCTAATGATTCCCAATCAAGCTCTTGGATTTTTGCCAGATCAACAAATGCTTGCAAAATATAACGTTACTTTACAAAAGAATAATGGAACTTATCCGGGTAATTTAAAAGATAGTTCAAAAAATAAAAGCGGCAAATTTTCTTCTATAGATTCTGTAAAACGCCAGGCTAAAACCTTGAACGTCGGCAAAGTTTGGTCACTTGACGATAATGGAAATCTTAAACAGAATTTTTTAATACTTGGAATAACTGATGGAAAAAATACCGAGATTTTAAGAAGTAGAAATTTAAAAGAAGGAATGGATGTTATTATAGGAGTTGAATCAGCTGGAAATAAAGCCACGGGAGTTCCAGGCGGAGGTATTCCAAGAGGATTTGGAAGAGGCTTTTAACAATGGGTAAGACAGTTATAAAAACTATTGACCTGACGAAAATATATAAGCTTGGTGATGTTGAAGTACCTGCACTAAAAGCTATTAACTTAACAGTTGAAGAGGGAGAATTCATAGCAATTATGGGTGCTTCTGGATCCGGTAAATCTACCTTAATGAATATTCTTGGCTGTCTTGATAGCCCAACGTCTGGTCAGTATTATCTTGATGGAGTTGATACAAATAAACTTTCAAAAAATGAATATTCAACTATACGAAATCAAAAAATTGGATTTGTTTTTCAGGGCTTTAATCTTTTGCATCGTACCACTGCATTAGATAATGTCGAACTTCCTTTGTTATATGACAGAAGTAACAGGATTAAAGATCCTAAAAAAAAATCTATTAAATCACTTGAGCGTGTCGGTCTAGGTAACAGAATGTATCATGTACCTAATCAAATGTCCGGTGGTCAACAACAGAGGGTTGCAATAGCAAGAGCTCTTGTAAACGAACCAGCTTTAATTTTAGCTGATGAACCAACTGGAAACCTTGATAGTAAAACCTCTGTTGAAGTGTTTGAATTATTCCAGGAATTGAATGACGAAGGAATCACAGTAGTTCTTGTTACTCATGAAAGAGATTATGCAAATTTTGCTCAACGTATAGTTGAAATTAAAGATGGAATGCTTAAACGCGATTACATAATTGAAAAAAGGTTAAATGCAAAAGAAGAACTTGAAAAGCTAAAAGAAGCTGAGCTTAAAAGTGAATTGTAGAGTAAAAGGAACGAACAATGAAATTTAAAAAAATTATAATGGTAGCGGTTAAAAGTATTTTAAAAGCCAGGATGAGAAGCCTTTTAACTGCACTTGGTATTATAATTGGAGTTGCTGCTGTGGTTGTAATGGTAGCGATAGGAGACGGCGCACAGATGCAAGTTCAACAGCAGATAGCAGCGCTTGGTACGAACATGTTAATTGTTTTTCCTGGCTCAAGCGCTATGGGCGGTATTAACAGAGGTGCTGGTAGTATTAACAGATTTACTATGGCTGATGTTCAGAAAATTCAGGATGATGCTTCACTTATTCAATATGTTTCACCTGTTGTCAGAACCGGTGCTCAAGTAATTGGTGGAGCTGGTAACTGGAGCACTCAAATTCTTGGCGTTGCAACAAATTATTTAAAAATTCGGGATTGGCCCTTGTCTGCCGGTTCTTTCTTTACTGATAGAGATGTGCTTTCAAGAGCAAAAGTAGCCGTTCTCGGTCAAACTGTAGTAAATAATTTGTTCCCAAACGAAGATCCAATTGGACAAGAGATTAGAATTCGGGATGTTCCGTTTAGGGTTATAGGTGTTTTATCTCCCAAAGGACAGAGTGGGATGGGAACTGATAATGACGATGTAATATTTGCTCCTTCAACTACTGTTTTAGATAACTTAGTTGGTGGCAGATATATCTCATATATTCAAGCAAGCGCTGTTTCTACAGATCAAATTGAACAGGCACAGCAACAATTAACTGCAATAATGCGGCAAGCACATCATATAAGACCTGGCGAAGACAATGATTTTACAGTACGAAATCAAGCTGATATTACAGCTGCGGCTACTGCAACGTCTTCAGTTCTGACCGTCCTTTTAGGTTCGGTCGCTGGCGTTTCTTTAATTGTCGGTGGGATAGGTATTATGAATATTATGCTGGTTTCAGTTACTGAAAGAACAAGAGAAATTGGAATTAGGCTTTCTGTTGGTGCAAGAACATCTGATATATTAGTGCAATTTTTAACTGAAGCTTTGGTGCTGAGTCTTTCAGGAGGACTAATTGGAATTTTTTCGTCTTTTGTGATTACTTATATTATTAATACTTATACCAGTCAAGCCGCTTTTATAAAGCCTGAAATTGTTTTGCTTGCTTTTAGTTTTGCGGGCATTATAGGTGTCTTTTTTGGATTTTATCCAGCGCGAAAAGCTGCTAATTTAAATCCTATTGATGCTCTTAGATATGAATAGATTTTTTTAGCGTTAATCTTAACTTAATTAATAAATAATTTTTCATGAGTTTTTTCTTTGTTTTTTGCTCTACTATAAATTTTCTAAATGTCTCATTTATTTAATGAAGTCATTCTAAAAAGTATTAATCCTTTCGTTTTGAAATATCTTTTTAGAAGAATTCATTTAAGTTTTATTTATAGTGGAGGTGTTATGACTTTGAATCTGTCTGATAGAACTAATTATTTAAATGGCCTTATTGTTTTATTTTGTAAACAACTGGAAATCGATAATGCCTATAAGAAAATAATTGATAAGGTTGCTGATACTTTAGAATTGAACCATTATTATGTTGAAAGTGCAATAAAAAAAATAATGGAATGTGAATATGTTATTTCAGAACCACCCGAGTTTTCTGACAAAAATATTGCAGAGGCTTTTATTAAAGATGCAATTCATTTTGCTTTTGCTGATGGTGTTATTCACATTTATGAATTTCAATGGCTTTTTACAATTGTTTTAAAAAATAATTTATCTGAACAATGGTTCCTTTTTGAGGTTGAATATTTGCTGAAAGATAAAAATAATTTTTATAATCATTCCTTCGAGATTCAAAAATATGTTGAAAAAGTATTATGCTAGAAAATTGTATTTATCTTTCTTTAAATTTCCCTATACTCTTACATCAATCGAAAAAAATATGGAGTAAAAATGAAAAGATATTATGTGCTTTTTCTTATATTGGAAATTTTTTTTGTTTTTAAAAATAATTATGCTCAGCAGGAGCTTTCCTTAAGTGAAGCTATAACTATTGCCCTACATCAGAACTCTTCGTTAATAGAATCTCAGAATAGTTTGAAAACAAATGATGCAGCTATAAAAACTGCTTATGGCAATTTGCTTCCAAATTTAAATCTTAATAGTTCGTGGAATTGGCAGAGAGTGAGTGACAAAGGTGGTGAAACGCAGTTAGACTATTTCGGTAACGAAACTATTTTACCTGCTTCAAAAAATGACACAAGAAATTATTCTTTAACGGCTGGTGGAAGTATTACTCTTTTTAATGGACTTGGGAACATTGCAAATATAAATCTTGCAAAGAATAACTTTGAATCAGCTAAATTAAGCCTTGAAAAACAAAAACAAGATATTATTTTACAGACTGCTAGTCTTTATTTATCAGTAATAAGTTATGATTCTTTGCTAAAATATCAGGATGAAAATTTAAAATATAATCAAGAGCTATTAAAAGAAATTAATGAAAAACAACAATTAAAAATGGTAACTCTTGCAGATGTTTATTCACAGCAAGCACAAACTGCAAACTCTGAATTATCTTTTTTGCAGGCAAAAACAAATTATGAAAAAGCTATTATTTCGCTTTTAGATTATCTTTCTCTTGATGTTGATAAAAATTATTCATTTAGTTTGCCTTCCAAAAGTGAATATGATTCAAGCTTGATAAATGAAGATTATAATAGCCTTGTTCAGTTTGCATTATCACATCGTAGTGACTATTTAAGCGAAAAATATACTATTGAAAGTAATGCAAACCAGTTGACAATTGCACGTGCAGGACTCTTTCCTTCTTTAACAGGTAATTATCAAATTTCAACTGCTGCTACTAATTTAAATTCAATGTTTAATAGAAACACATACGGTGTCGGCTTGTCCCTAAATATTCCTATCTTCTCTAATTGGAATACAAAATATGAAATAGAAGCTGCGAGTGTACTGCTTTTAAACAGTAACGAAAATTTGAAGCAGTTGGAAAGGCAGATTAAATCTGATGTAAAAAATGCATTATTAGATTTGCAAACTTCAAAAGTACAGCTTGATGTATCAGAAAAGGCTTTGTTGTCTGCAAAAGAAAGTTGGGAAGTCGAAAATGAAAGTTACAAAATTGGCAAAGTTACTTATATAGAATTACAGCAGACTTATAATAATTATTTGCAGGCAATTACGAATCAAATACAGGCCCAATATAATTATTATACTAAACAATTTGCTATGCTTAATGCAATTGGGAACTTAAATAATAATTAATTTTTATTTATTCGGTAAATAAGAGCTGTATTTATTTATGTGGAAAACTACTGCATTTCTAAATCAAATGTAATACTTGTGTAAAGGTTTTAAAAATAAAAAGGCGGAAGAACACTTCCGCCATAAGTTTACTTAAATAATTAAGTTTCTTGAACTTGAACTATTTTTTAGTACATATCTCCCATTCCGCCGCCTGGCATAGGAGGCACAGCAGGAGCTTCTTTTTCTTTCTTTTCATAAACAACTGCTTCGGTAGTAATTAAAAGCGAAGCAACTGAAGCTGCATTCTCCAATGCAGTACGGGTAACTTTAGTAGGATCGATTACTCCAGCTTTAATTAAATGTTCGTAAGTCTCAGTGGCAGCATTAAAGCCAAAATCATCTTTTCCTTCTTTTACTTTTTGAAGTACAACTGAACCTTCAAGACCTGCATTGTCAACAATTTGTCTTAATGGTTCTTCTAGCGCTTTTTGAACAATCTTAATACCAGTTGTTTGATCTTGGTTTTCGCCTTCTAATTTATCAAGAACAGACATTGCTCTTACCAAAGCTACACCGCCTCCAGCAACTATGCCTTCTTCAACAGCAGCACGTGTAGCGTGTAAAGCATCTTCAACACGAGCTTTCTTTTCTTTCATTTCAACTTCTGTTGAAGCACCTATTTTAAGCACGGCAACACCGCCGGATAGTTTGGCAAGTCTTTCTTGAAGCTTTTCTTTGTCATAATCAGAAGTAGTCTTTTCAATTTGAGCTTTAATTTCATTAATCCTTTTCTTAATGTCTTCAGTTTTTCCAGCACCTTCAACAATTGTGGTGTTGTCTTTATCAATAACAATTTTTTTTGCAGTTCCGAGATAAGAAATGGTAGCATTTTCAAGCTTGAAGCCACGTTCTTCAGAAATAACAGTTCCACCTGTCAATACTGCAATGTCTTCAAGCATTGCTTTTCTTCTATCACCGAATCCAGGTGCTTTTACTGCTGCAACTCTTAAAGTACCTCTAATTTTATTTACGACTAAAGTAGCCAGTGCTTCACCTTCGAGATCCTCGGCAATTATTAGCAATGCCTTACCTTGCTGAGCAACTTTTTCAAGAATTGGCAGCAAATCTTTCATTGCTGAAATTTTCTTATCATGGATAAGAATGTAAGGGTCTTCAAGAATAGTTTCCATCGTTTCGGTGTTAGTTACGAAGTAAGGTGAAAGATAACCACGGTCGAATTGCATACCTTCAACAACATCGAGACCAGTTTCTGTTCCTTTAGCTTCTTCAACAGTAATTACGCCATCTTTACCTACTTTTTCCATTGCATCAGCAATAAGTTCGCCAATTGATTTATCGTTGTTAGCAGATATTGCACCAACTTGTGCAATTTCATTTCTTCCTTCTACTTCACGGCTTACCTTTTTTAAGTTGTCAACAACTTTAGAAACAGCAAGGTCAATTCCTCTTTTTAAGTCCATTGGATTAGCGCCTGCTGTAACATTCTTTAGACCTTCTCTGAATAATGCTTGAGCTAAAACGGTAGCAGTTGTTGTACCGTCGCCAGCAACGTCACTGGTTTTAGAAGCAACTTCTCGCACCATTTGAGCGCCCATGTTCTCAACTGGATCTTCCAACTCAATTTCTTTAGCAACTGAAACGCCGTCCTTAGTAACGGTGGATGCGCCAAATTTTTTTTCAAGAATTACATTTCGTCCTTTGGGACCTAAAGTAACTTTAACAGCATTAGCAAGTTTATCAACACCGCTTTTAAGCTTGGCGCGTGCTTCTGCATTATATTCAATTATTTTTGATGCCATTTTTTTATCCTCCTTATTCCCTTAATTATTGGGATTTTCTATTAATTAAAAAAATCATTAACCTATTATTGCAAAAATATCGCTTTCGCGCATAATTAAGTATTCTTCACCTTCAACAGTGACTTCTGTACCACTGTATTTGCCGTATAATACTTTGTCTCCTACTTTAACCTCAGGCTTTACCAGTTTACCATCATCAGAAACCTTACCCGGTCCTATGGCTACTACAGTTCCTTCAATAGGTTTTTCTTTTGCTGTATCAGGTAAAATAATACCGCCTTTTGTTTTTTCTTCTGCCTCACTTGGCTTTATTATTACTCTATCAGCCAATGGCTTTAAATTTATTTTTGTCATTTTAACCTCCAGTTTTTAATTTACATTTTTATTCCCGTATTAAAATACAGGTAGAGATTTTATTAGCACTCTCAAAAAGCGAGTGCTAATATAATGCACAAAGCAAACTTTGTCAAGAAGATAATTAGTATTTGTGATTATTGATCTTTTTGCATATTCATAAAATCGGTGTCAATTTTTACGCGTTCTTGTATTCCACCTTCTATTTGAGAAAATACTATATAAATTTTGAGAACCATTTATGAAGTATTTTAATTTTTTTTTCGTGCTACTTCCGAAAAATGCAATTTCTCTGTTACACAAATACCAGACTTGTCAAATCTCCTGCGGTTTGTTAAAGGCTATTGAACCACCTCTGTTTTTATGATATGAAGAATGACAAATACTTAATTTATCATCCTGCGCGACGCAAAAAGATTGTTGCCAGCATAAACCTTTATAATTTCAAATTCCCTGATTACGCCGGGACGTAATGTTATCTTAATGAAAATTATGTTAAAACGTGAGCTGGCAAGCTAAAGCCTGTTAAAGATTGGAGGTGCGACCATAATTTGCGTAACGACATAAAGTACTCAGTTGTTCCTTATTACCAGAAACTTGCCCAGTAAGTGGGAGAGAAAGAATGAATCTTTGGTTCACCACTATCAATTTCGTTAAGAGTACAATTGGCGTTAATCCTGATAGGTTCTGGTTGAATAATGGTCTTAAAATTTTAGCTAATGCAGAATTTGAGTTTTTATACAAATTTTACAAATAAAAACTTCCGTTTTCAAAACAATTAGCTGATATTGTTAAGGATATTTTTTCATAAGAAGATTATATAATGAGATTCTAAAATTAAGAACCGACATTGGATGCAAAAAATAAAATACGTTTATAACGTAGTTTGTTGGCTATCTTTAAAAAGAGAGCAATATTTATTTTTCGCCTTCAACATGAAAGGAAAAATTTTGAAAAAGTTATTTCCTTGAAAAATTAAATTCCTCAGGAGATATTTAAATATTAAACTTTTATTGAATAATTTTTGAATGGGAATTCGTGCCCCATTTAAACTGTTTTTTCTAAAATCCGTAACTTGCCGAAACAAAAATTGGAATGTATTGAGATGAGGATTGGCTGAAAGAGCTGACTAATTTTCCTTCTACTATTACTCCAATGTTTTTATAAACTAGCATCTTAATTCCAAACCCAAAAGAGAATTGTCCTATTAGGTAATTTTGGTTGCTTCCTGCCAGCACGGATGAGTAAATTGAATTTGTTTTCTCTTGGTATGAACCAGTTTCTATAATTTTTCCTTGTTGAATTTTTAAAATGCCTCCGCCAATACTCAAGAATGGTTTTATATTATTGCTGGATAAATAAAAATTTCCCCCTGTTGAAATTTCGTAAACATTGCTTTTTTTACCAGAGACTGTAAAATTAATATCTACAATATCTGGTAGTACAAAATGGACAAGGTTAGGGTTAAAGTTAAAAGATTGGTAACTACCGTTTAAAAAAATCGACAAATTATTTGATAAATATTTTTCTACAGATAAATTTAATAAGTAACCGTTTTCCCAATAAGGTAATCTTACTCCATACAAAGAACCTGAAATATATCCACCTCCTGCTGATATTCCAAATTCAGTTTGAGCATTTATCAAACTGCTAAAAATGATAACCAATACAATTATAAAATAAAAATATTTTTTCATCATTTTATTGTAATAAGTTTTTTTTAACTTGATTTTTTTTGATTTATAAATTCTCTTAAAAAGTGATATTATACAAAAATATTTTTGGAGATAAAAAATTTTTTGAACGAAAATAAATTAATAATATTTAACAATAGAAATCTAATTAATAATTATTTCACAAAGCAAGCCGTATGATCTACACAACAGTAATTCGAATCTTAAATATCTTTTTATATTTTAGCTTTTCTTAAAAAAAGCGAATTAGAAACAACACTGACAGAGCTAACTGCCATAGCAGCGGCTGCAAAAATCGGATTTAGAAAGCCTAAAGCAGCAACCGGTATCCCAATTACATTATAAATAAATGCCCAAAATAAATTTTGTTTAATTGTTCGAAGAGTTTTTTTTGAAAGATTTATTGTATGAATAATTCCAAGTAAATCAGCTTTCATTAAAGTAATATCGGAAGCTGCAATTGCTATATCTGTTCCTGTACCCATTGCAATTCCAACATCGGCTTGTGCCAAGGCTGGTGAATCATTTATCCCATCTCCGACCATTGCAACAAATTTCCCTTTATTTTGTAATTCTTTTATAAATTTAGCTTTGTCTTCTGGAAAAATACCTGCAATTACCTTATCAATACCTGCTTGTTTTGCAATTGCATTTGCCGTTTTTTCATTATCTCCGGTAATCATAATTACCTCGATATTTTTTTTCTTGAGAAGCTCAATTGCTTTTGCAGAATTTTTTTGAATGACATCTCCTATAGCAATAATTCCAGCAAGCTTTCCATCGATTGATATAAAAACAGGCGTTTTCCCTTCTGAAGAAAATTTATCAGCGGCATTTTGAGATTTATTTATTTTTACAAAATGTTGACTCATCATAGCAACGTTGCCTACGGAAACTGTTTTGCCGCTCACAATACCTTTCAATCCTAACCCTGTAAGTGAACTGAAGCTTTCAATTTTTTCAAACATTATATTTTTTTCTTTAGCATAATCTACTATTGCCTGAGCAAGTGGGTGTTCGGATTTGTTTTCAATTGAAGCCGTAATTTGAAGAAGCATATGCTCGTCAACTCCATCAAAACATAGGATGTCAGTCACTTTAGGTTTTCCTAAAGTAACTGTACCTGTTTTGTCAAGAACAATAGTATCAATTTTGTGAACTCTTTCAAGACTCTCAGCATTTTTGATTAGTATTCCATTGTTTGCCCCTAAACCAGTTCCAACCATTATTGCAGTTGGAGTTGCCAATCCTAACGCACAAGGGCAGGCAATAACTAGAACTGCAATAAAGTTAATCATTGCAAAAGTAAAAGCAACTCCGGCGGCAAAATACCACAATAAAAATGTAATTGTAGCTAAACTAATTACAGTCGGGACAAAAACTGCTGCGACTCTATCTGCAATACCTTGTATCGGTGCTTTTGAACCTTGGGCTTGTTCCACTAATTTTATGATTTGCGAAAGGACAGTATCTTTTCCAATTGCTGTAGCTCTAAATTCAAAACTTCCTGTTTTGTTTATCGTTCCCCCTATTACTTTACTTCCGGCAGACTTTTCTACAGGAATGCTTTCTCCGGTTATCATTGATTCGTCTATGTTTGTTTGACCATTTAATATTTCGCCATCAACAGGAATTTTTTCGCCAGGTCTTACAATAATAATATCATCTTTCAGAACTTCCTTAATGGGTATGTCATTCTCTTTACCATTTCGCTTTACTCTGGCAGTTTTGGGTTGTGATTCAAGAAGTTTTTTTATAGAAGTTGAAGTCTTATCCTTAGCACGAGCTTCAAGCAATCTTCCAAATAAAATTAAGGAAATTATTGTTACAGATGTATCAAAGTATATATGAGTTGAAGTTTCGGAAAGAGAAAGTACTTGGGGAAATAACACTGCAATCGTACTATAAATGTATGCTGTTCCAGTTCCCACAGCTACGAGTGTGTTCATATCTGCAGAAAAATGTTTTAATAATTTCCACGCAATTATGAAGAATCTTTTACCGGAAACAAACATTACAAGTGTGGCAGCAATAAAAAGAATCCTGTCAACATATTTCATTGGAATAAGGACAAGACTATGAAAGAACGGGGTCATTTCAGTCATACTAATTAGCATAATCGGTACTGCAATTGCAGCGGCAAAGATGAATTCGGATTTTAACTGCTTGTAAGATTTTTTTTCTTTTAAATCTTCTTCGTGTTCCACATCCGCAATTAAGCCTGTATGATTATTACTCGAAAAATTTTCAGTTACTAACTTATAACCGGCTTCTTCTACAGTTGAAGAAAGTTTTAATAAGTCAGATTTTCTTTCGTCAAAAGACAATGTAACTTTTTCGGTTGCAAAGTTTACACTTACGTTATTTACGCCTTCAATTTTTCTTAATGCTTTTTCAACTCTTGCAACGCAGCTAGCACAAGTCATACCTTCAACGGGCAAAGTTAATGTTTTAACATGATTAGTTTTCATTATAGTCCATTAAATTTTAGAGCACAAAATTCTAAATTTTAATTAGTGGATTTCGTGGTTAGCAATTTTGCTTTTCTACCTTAAAATCTTGTATCCTGCTTCTTGGATAGCAATTTCAAAAGAATTTTCATCTACTTTGGATTCGTCGTATTCAATTATTGCACTGCCTATTTGCACGTCTTCAACCTTTACGTTTGCTAATTTGCTCAATTCTTTTTTTACAGCCATTACACAGTGGCTACACGTCATACCCTCAATTTTTAATTCTTTCTTTATCATTTTATCCTCTTCAATAGTTATTGTTATAAGGTTTTATTTAATTTCTGTGGTAAAAATAATGGATGCGAAATAATCTTGCGTTACAAAATTTTATATAAATGTTATAATATTTTACGAAAGGAATTTTAAGATAAAAGTCATTTTATTTTATCAAGTGGCCTGCGAAAGTTTTCCGTAATGTTTTTAAATTGTGTTGCTGTTAATCCGGTGACTTTTTTAAACTGATTTGATAGATGTTGTACGCTACTGTATCCAAGCTTAAATGCAATTTCGCTGAGAGTTAGCTCGCCGTATTTTAAAAGTTCTTTTGCTCTCTCAACTTTTTGAAGAATTATGTATTGTTCGATGGTAATGTTTTCAACAGAAGAAAATAGAGAACTTAGATAGTTATAATCATAGCCTATTTTTTCAACTATTAACTGTGAATAGTTTTGGTTTAGTGGGTTTTCAATTTTATCTTCTCTAATAGTATCGAGAATTAGTAGTTTAATCTTTTCGATTATTTTTGCTTTTTTATTTTTAATAAGCTCAAAGCCATTATTTTCAAGTGTGGTTTTAATTTTCGACAACATCAAAACGTCAATTTTGCCATCGACAACAACTTCTCCAAGGGCTATGTTTTTTACAGAAAGTCCAAGTTTTTCAAGTTCTTCCTTTACCACCTTAATACACCTGTTGCAAACCATATTTTTTATTAATAATGTTGTCATTTTTCAATTTTTTGATTTAAAGATAAATAAAAAATAAATTATTATTTGTGGTGAAAATTATTTTGGAAATTTAATGTAAGAATTTATCAAACAATAATTTTAAGGTTGTTATAATAACTACGGTAATAAAGATTGGTCGGATGAACCTTGCTCCTTTTTTTATAACCAATCCCGAGCCAATTTTTGCTCCTAAAATTTCACCGCTCGCCATAAATATTCCTGCTGTAAAAAATATATTTCCATTAATTAAGAATATAAAAAGCGAAACAATGTTGCTGGTGAAATTCATTACTTTTGTATAGCCGGTTGCTTTGGGAAAACTATACCCAAGCCCGGCAATAAAAGCAAAAGCCCAAAACGAACCAACCCCTGGTCCGAAAAAGCCATCATAAAAGCCAAATAGTATTCCAAAAATTAAATAAAAATTAAAAGGAGTAAAATGAGCATGAGTTTCAAGTTCTCCAATATTAGTTTTTTTAAACGAATAGATTATAATTCCAATCAACAAAAAAGGAATAATGAAGTTTAATGCTTTGCTTGATACTTGTTCAACGGCAATTACGCCAATTGTTGCGCCGATCAAAGTAGAAATAATTCCTGTTACTGTCTCTTTTAATTTAACACCACCTTTTTTTACATAATAATATGATGCGGTAAAGCTTCCAAAACTTGCCTGAAATTTATTTGTTCCTAAAGCATCGTGTGGTGAAAACCCAAGACTAAGAAGAACTGGTAAAGTAATTAAACCACCTCCGCCAGCAATTGAATCTACTAATCCTGCAAAGAAACCTGTTAATAAAAGAATAGAGAAAAAAAAATATGGTTCAAGCATAAAACTTTTAACTAAAGAAAAGATTGTAAGGCCGGCTTATATCTTCTTCTATCTCTGAAAGACCTATATTTCTGGACTTTCTGAACAGCTCTTTCCTATCGAAAAAAAATAAAATTGTCGGTACGGTAAAAATATTATTTTGTGCTGCAAGCTCTTTTGCTTTATCGCAATCGACATAAGCAAATTTCATTAAGGGAAAATTTTTATTGAGTAATTCGATTAACTTTGGTTTTAATACTTTGCAAACATTGCATTTTGGAGTACTAAAATAAACTACAGCACCGGAATTATTTGAGATAAACTCATTAAAATCATTAGTGGTAGAAATATTATTCTGCATATTTTGTAAAAAAATTATTTTGAAAAATTAATTGAACAATTATCACAGTTGAAACATGGTTTTTCATCTTTAAACCCGAAATAATTAGAGATAAAAACTCTTCGGCATTCTTCGCTCTTAAAATAATTTACTACTGAAAGTAGCCTTTTATTGTCGTTAAGAAGTTTAGCTTTTAATTTTTTTTCATCTTCAAGCTCAAGAGGTAGCCCCCCGATTATTCTTAAATTCCTTTCTTCAATTGAACCTTCGGTAACGTTGTATCTATCAAGCAAACCGAGAGCTGTTTCAATTCTGAAGTCTTTTCTGTTTTTAAAATTCATTTGTTCTCGTAGGTATTCAATCCCTTCTAAGGAATTAACAACATTAATATCTCTTTTCAACAAATCATACAAAGCAGAATAGAAATCTGCATCAGGGTTTGACCATTTTATAAACTCCATCTGAGTGTATAAATCATCTTGATTGTAAAGAAGCATACACAAAGAATCTTCTCCGTCTCTGCCAGCACGTCCAATTTCTTGATAATATGCTTCGATGGACGAGGGAACTTCTGCATGAATAACAAATCTTATATCCGGTTTATCAATGCCCATGCCGAAAGCATTAGTTGCGAGAATAAGATTTCCTTTGTTGTTGATAAAATCTCTTTGCATTTGTTTTCGAGTAATATTCGGGAGCCTGCCATGATAAATTTTGTGTTCTATTCTCAAATCAGAAAGTATTTGGGAAAATTTTTCAAGAGTCTGTATCAAAGCAAAATAAATTATTCCAGAGCCATTAAACTTATCGATAACAGTTAATATTTCCTTGAGTTTTTCTTTGTCATCAAAAACATCAGCACATTCAAGCCGAAGGTTAGGGCGTTCAATTCCGGAATGAAAAATTTTTATATCCTTTTTATTGATATTTAATCTTTCAATTATATCATTCTGAACTTCTTGTGTTGCAGTAGCAGTCAGTGCTATTGTTAAAGGATTGCCGAGCAAAGAGCGGAATTCTCCGAGTCTTGAGTAGTCGGGTCGAAAGTCATGTCCCCATTCAGATATACAGTGGGCTTCATCGATAGCAAGCAGGGAAATATTAGCTTGCCTAATTTTATCTAAAAATTCATTTTTCCTAAATCTTTCGGGTGTAATATAAAGCATTTTGATTTTGCCAGTTAAAAATTCTTCAAGGCGCTTTTCTCTTTCTTTTTTTTGTAAAGTTGAGTTAATAAATTCTGCTCTAATATTTTTCTTTTTTAAAGCATCAACTTGGTCTTGCATCAACGCAATGAGAGGGCTAATTACTAAAGTTCCACCGTCAAAGCAAAGTGCTGGCACTTGGTAACACAATGATTTGCCGCTGCCCGTGGGCATAATAACGAGGCTGTGTTTTTTTTCTTGTATGGTTCTATTAATTATTTCCTGTTGTTTACCACGGAAAAAATCAAAGCCGAAATATTTTTTTAGTACTTCGTTTGGTTTGTTCATTTATATTCTTTAAATAATTCAGGAATTTTATAGTTCCGTAATAGTCTTTATCTTTTATAACATTTTAAAATCGTAATATTAAAGATAGAAAATATGGATCCTAAAATGAACTTAAACCCGTGGTACATTAAATATTTATTCTTTTTTAAAACCATTAATAAATGGTGTAAGTAAATCAATCGGTACAGGAAATATAATAGTTGAATTCTTATCCGAAGAAATTTCGGTTAATGTTTGTAAAAACCTTAGTTGAATAGCCACAGGGAACTTTCCGATTACTTCAGCTGCTTCAGATAGTTTTTGACTTGCCTGGAATTCACCTTCTGCATGAATTATTTTTGCTCGTCTTTCTCTTTCTGCCTGAGCCTGAATTGCTATAGCTCGCTGCATTTCTAAAGGAAGATCTACTTGCTTAACTTCAACTGTTGTTACCTTAACGCCCCAAGGCTCAGTTTGTTCATCAATTATTTGCTGCAATTCTCTATTGATTTTATCACGCTCAGCAAGCAGTTCATCAAGTTGGGATTGACCGAGCACACTTCGTAAAGTTGTTTGAGAGATTTGCGAAGTAGCGGCAAGGTAATCTGCTACTTCAACAATGGCTTTTTCAGCATGCACAACGCGGAAATAAACAACAGCATTTACTTTTAGCGAAACATTATCTTTTGTTATGATATCCTGTGGTGGTACATCCATTACAATAGTACGAAGGCTTACTTTTACCATTCTATCGACAATTGGAATTAAAAAAATAATACCAGGTCCTTTGGTATTAATAAGCCTTCCGAGTCTAAAAATGACTCCTCGTTCGTATTCGCGCAAAATTTTAATCGCATTTGCCAAAATGAAGATGACGAAAATGATGATTATAAATAAGTAAATTGTAAAACCTTCCATAAAATTACTCCGCCTTTCTTAAAAAAATTTCAAACAAATTTTTTGACCATTAATTTTAAATCTGAAACACTTACAATAATAACTTTAGTCCCTTTTTGAACTGTTCCCTCTGAACTTTCTGCATTCCATATTTCTCCATGAATTTTAATTAAACCATTAGGATTAAGATCGGTAATAGCTTCTGCTGTTTCATTTATCAAACCTTCAACTCCAGTTGTAGGTTTTCTTTTTTGCGCTTTTAATCCTGCACCAATAGCAAAAAGGAAAAATAAAATAGTTAAAAGTGCTACAACAAGTATTACCCCCCATGAAATTGTTAAAACATCAAATGCTGAATCAGTCTTTATGAGCATTAAAGAACCAAGTATTAGAGAAACAACACCGCCAATGGTTAATAAGCCATGGCTAACAATTTTTAACTCCAGAATAAATAAAATAATTGCAAATATAATTAGAGCTAGTCCGGCAAAATTAATTGGCATAGACTGCATGGAATAAAAAGCAAGTACTAAACTAATTACTCCAATTATTCCGGGAAATATTAATCCTGGGCTATACAGTTCAAACAAAAGTCCATAAAAGCCAAGCATTAATAGAATATAGGCGATATTTGGATCGCTAAGCATACTTAGTAACTTTTCAGAAAAACTCATGTTGACGGGTTCTATTTTCGCGTTGGTAGTATTAAGAGTTACTTCACCAAAAGCAGTTTTAATTTTTCTACCGTTTATTTGTATTAGAAGGCTGTCAATATTAGGTGAAATTAAATCAATTACGTTTTCTTTTAAAGCTTCAGTTTCTGTTATAGAAATGCTATTTCTAACAGCTTCTTCTGCCCACTTTATGTTTCGCTGTCTCTTTTCACTTATCGTTCGTATAAATGCAGCAGCATCATTTGTAACTTTCTCTGTCATGGTAGAATCCATTTGTCCTTGAAGTGTAACGGGGTGAGCAGCGCCAATATTAGTACCCGGAGCCATAACAGCAATATGTGCGGCTAATGTTATAAATACTCCTGCTGATGCTGCACGAGCTCCTGGAGGAGAAACATAAACTACTATTACTACTGGGGATTGAAGTATGCTGGAAACTATTGTTCTTGTTGATTCAAGCAACCCACCCGGAGTATTAAGATTGAGTATAAGACATTCAGAATTATTTTTTTCTGCTTGTTTAATTCCATACTCAATATATTCAGAAGCAGCAGGGTTTATTGCTCCATTTAATGTCAAGACCGTAACATTTCTTTCTTGCGCATGTAATGGAAAAACGTACAAAGAAAATACTATCCAAAGGAAAGCTAAATTTTTCATATTACTTCCCGAATGGTTTATTAATAAAACTTAACCAAAAATGATAATTTAAGCAATAGTCAGAAATTAATTTGGTTTATCCCGCATTGAATCATAAATAAAGTAACCGAAGCGAGTATTTAAAAAGGTCGTTGGATCGTAATATCATTAACCATAAATATTGGAGGTTATCTATGAATAATTCAGCTACGAAAGAATATCTAAATTAGATCATGAAGCGTTATTTGACTCCTACAAAACTGAAAAGACTGTCATTCTTGATGAGATTTGCACAACTTGCCGTTTTAATAGAAATTATGCTATCAGACTTATTTCTAAAAAACAGAATGATTTTTAAAAGAAATGAGGAAGACCTAAAATATACCACAGCCAAGCTATTTTAGATTTTCTAAAAGACCTTTGGTTTTTACGAACCTGGCTTGCGCAGAAAGACTAAAAGCCGCTATCCATCTTTGGCTTCTTTATTACCATCGAATAGACGAAATTATTTATCTGAAGAGGATATCATTCTTTTGCGTAAAATTTCATCAAGCACTATTAAGAGATTGCTTAAAAGACTTAAATCAAAGTAAAAGAAGTTTGGTCTTTCTACCACTAAGCCCGGCTCTTTGTTAAAGAAACAAGTACTTATTAAACTAAATCAGTGGGACAAGAAAAAACCCGACTTTATTGAGGCTGATACTGTTGCTCACTGCGGAAGTTCAACAGCCGGACAATTTGTCTTTACCCTAAATGTTGTTGATATTGCAACCTGATGGACTGAGAAGAGAACCCTATGAGGTAAGGGTAAAGCCGTGGTACTTGATTATTCCGGAATTAGTTCTGCCAAGAAAAACAAGCTACTAAAATCTTTTATTATTTAGACCCTTATGTTTTTGAAAAGAATTTGAAATTGAAAATTAAAAACATCTTAAAGGACTACTGACTCTTTGAAGTTATACACTTATTAACAAAGAAAGAAAAAAGTTGGCAAAAATTATTATTACTACCTCTTTTAATTTTTCAACCTATTTATTAACATTTTTCTTTTGTATTATTTCGGTCAACTTTTATTATGACCCAACACGGATTCCCAATATTTTACTGGCTAAGTTGCACTTTACTGTCGAAAGGAATATGTTTCATTAGTGCTTAAAAGCTTATTAACTAAGAATCAAATTTATAAAGGAAGTAAAATGAAAACCCATATTACTAAAAATGCAATAGTAATTTTCATGGTTGTAGTTTTTTCAATGGTTCTTTTAGTATCTAATATCTCTTTTTCTCAAAATAATAATGTATCCTCAAGTATAAATTCCCGTTGGTCAAATATAAAATTTGCAATTTATTTTACATATCCTGATATAGAAAATCTTCTTTCAGATTCAGTTCAATTTGAAAAAACGATGGAATATTTTGCACCTGTTAAACCCGAACGCGTTTATCTCGAAGGAAATAGCGAAGGAAAAATAAACATAGATCTTTTGAGAAAACTTAAATACAAATTCAATTCTATGGGAATTGAAGTATATGGAGCAATGGTTCCGGTTTCTCCACATGGTGGTCCTTCAAATTATACAAATCCAGAAGATCTTGCTGCTCTTAAGTCGCGAATGGAATCTTTAGCAAAAGTTTTCGATAACATCATTTTAGATGATTGGCTTTTTACCACTGCCACTGATGAAAAGAGTGTAAAACAGCGGGGAAATCAAAGCTGGGCCTACTACAGAACTAAATTGTTGCTTGAACAGTCGAAAAAATACATTATTGATCCGGCTAAAAAAGTAAATCCAAATGTTAAAGTTATCATTAAATATCCAGACTGGTATGAGGGACACATGCATAATGGTTATGATGTCTTTAATGAAACAAATCTTTACGATAAGATGGCAGTGGGCATAGAAACGCGTAATCCAATTACTCAAGATCAGCATATTCCAATTTACAGCGGTTATATATTTCAAAAATGGTTTTCAAGTGTTAATCGATCAAAATGGATTGGTTCCTGGCTTGATAATTATGGAATGAAAGGTGAAGATAATAAGTACGTTGCTCAGGTTTGGCAGGCTATTTTCGCAAAATCACCTGAAATTATTCTTTGGTGTGCTGGACAGTTGTATCCTTCAACTGGACCTTCAAGCGATGTTTATCCATTTTTTCGTGATATGCTTTCAGAGTTTGATAGAGTAGCAGGTTTGATAAATGGTCCATCACGTGGTATTCCAATTTACTTGCCTTATGGTTCTACCGGAGAATATAATATTTTTGGATATCTTGGCGAAGCTGGCATTCCTTTGACTCCTGTAGCAAAATTTCCTTCAGAAAGTGATAACGCAATCTTTACGTTGCATTCTCTTCAAGATCCTAAACTTGCCGATGAAATGCTTGCAAGGCTACGTAATGGTCATGATGTATTTATGACATGGAAACTTTGGGAAAAATTAAAAAATACAGACTTTAAAAATGTTTTAAGTCTTGTAGACTATGGAGGCACTGTTACTTCTTCCGATTTTAGAATTAGGAAAGGATGGGACGAGTTTTTAGTTAAAGCAGATAAGCCGTTTACATTTTCGCGTATCGAAACAACAACATGGCCTTATGTTAGGGATGTCGCAGTGGTAAAACCAGATTATGATTTTGGCGTTTTGCTTGATGCGAAATATCTTAATGGAAATGTTTATGTGCTCAATATGCCAGATGATAGCAACGATTTACTTAATCTTCCAACGGAAGTTCTTAATATGATTCGTAGGGCTTTTAATAAAGAGTTGGGCGTCACGCTGGAGGGACCTGGAAATGTTATAATGTATATGTATGGTCAAAAACAGTATGTTGTTTATAACTTGAGTAATAAAGAGGCGGACATTTCATTGAATTTTACAAAAGAACTTCCTTCAACAGGCTGGCATGAAATTTTAAATAGTTATCAATTAAGCGTAAAGCGAGACAGCTCCTTTATAAAACAAGGTGGTCCTGTTTTTACCAATGTTTCTTTTAATTTGCCGCCAAATGAAATTGCAATAATTCAAGCACCATAGTGTACTGCACTCTTAAAAGCAAGAGAGAAAATAGATAAAAAGAGTAGAGAAAAATTAAGCAACATTTTTGTAAGCAAAGTTCCATAACTTTCCCATTGCTCTTTGTTTTATAAAGAACAGCCTATCTTTAAAAATAAGTACACTATAAAAAGACTTAAATTTAATTTTTAAGATTTGAATTTGAATTCTAATCAAGATATCTCATTTACAAGATTACCTTTTTAAAGTAATTCACTAAATAAGATTTTAATAAAAAAAATATTTTAAATTATGGAAGGTATTCAGATAATAGCTTAGATTTGTTAAGCAAATTTTATTTTGGAGGTTAAATAATGAGATCGATAAAATATTTCATGTTTTTATCTTTAATGTTTCTTTCTGCTTGCTCTACTCTTATTCTTAAACCAGCCGATTTTTCGTGGCCAGTTGAAGCTGTTGTGAATGTTGCCAACAACGGAAACGTTGATGTTCAGAGATATTCTTTATCATTTAATGCTAAAGAATTATTTTTTAATGAAACTGGAGACTCACTCGGCTACGAAAACAAACAGCTAAGAATTATTAGGAATGAAAATGGTTATTATTTTATAACCGCTAATAATTTTAAGAATGTATATGTTTTTAAAGCAGATAAAGGCAGTTTAAGCCTTGAAAAGAAAATTGGAATTATAGAGTCGAAGGGAGAAAATACAAAGTTACCTGGCATGATAGACCCTGCATTTAATCAGCGTAGTCCTTTCATAGAACTTGTTTACGGCAATGGCGGCAATATTAAGGTCAATCTTACAGAAGAAGGAATTATTAAGGAGGAAAAGAAATGAAAAGATTAATTGTTCCCCTCGCTTTTGTTTTGTTTATTCTTACTTTATTTAGTAACTTATTGGCACAATCAGATTATCAAATCGTACAGAATTTTAAAAATAGACAACAGAAAATTGAACAAGCTATTAAAGATGCTTCTTCGGAAGAACAGTTAAAATCTATTCAACCTCAAATAGATCAACTTAAATCAGATTTTAGTATTAACAAAATTTTGCTTGACAAAAGTCTTTACCCGGATAATTTTGATGCTTCAATTTCGAAGCTTAATAATGCACTTAAAGTGAGAATGGGAGATTTTTCACAAATAACTACCCTCCAAATTCAGGTATCCTCCTTAAAGTCTCAAGTAGATTCTTTAAACTCTCAAAATGCTCAGCTATTATCTCAAATTGAAGACTTAAAAGCGCAACATACCAGAGATGTAGCTCGGTTAGAAAAAATGATTCGTGAACTTAGATATTCTTTGTATAAGAGAGACAAACTTGTTATGACTATGCTTGATAGTCTTATGCCACCATCGTATTATGGTGGAACTCTTTCTTCATCTGATAAAGAAAATATTTATTCAAAAGCTAAAAAGAATGATGTTATCTCGAATATTAAACGATCTATTAACGACAACATCCAATTTCTCGGTGCTACAACTCTTAGTCCGCAAGATCTTAGCTCAATTACAACACAGGAACAAACCTTTGAAAAAATGTGGAAGAATGCAGGCTCACAAATTATTGAAATATACTCTTCGAAAAAAGAAAATACAGCTGACATTCAAAATATAGATTCTTCGTTCTCAGTTTGGCGGAACTCAATTGCAAATAATGCATGGAATGCTGTAAGGCAAAGTTTTACAGAGCATGGCATAAATCTTCCAAAGTTTTCTGACGGTAATCAATTTGTTGAAGCTGTCAATTCATACATTGATGATGCTATTAAAAATATTAATGCCGATAAAGATGCTGCTAAGATTACTTATGGAGTTTTTGTCGATACTGTTTGGACAAATAATGTTAAACGTGTTTGGATACCATATCTTATCAGCAACAATCAGTTTACATATTCGCAACAAAACACTATTGAATCAAAAATTATTCAATGGAAAAATGCTCTTGCTCCAAGCGGATTACCATGGCTTTACATTGTTATTATTGTAGTGTTGGTTATAATAATTATTATTTTATTACAGTCCATTATTTTCAAAAAAAATAATTCAAAAGAACATCAAGAAAACCAATCTTGATTTATTTTTAATTCACCTCCTTTCCAAGTAGAACCGGAAGGGAGGTGAATTAAAATTATTTTTTTCAGTAGTCATTTTAGAGATTTGAATAATATCGTAGTTTGTCTTACTTAAGATGTTATTTAATTTTGTTTGACTTGAAATATAGAATCCAAAACAGTACCATCTACCCACTTAACAACAGCTACCACTTTATTCCTATTGACTTTTGGTTTATCAGGAGCTCCGCCGCAAATTTCAAATACTTCATTACGAAGTTGTTCAATAGTTTTAATAGGAAGAGATGAGGTTTTCAAATTTTTAATTAAATCTTGTCTAAGAGGATTTATTGCAATGCCTCTTTCTGTAACCACAACGTCAATTAACTCACCGGGTCCGCATAGTGTGATTACTTCATCAACAATTACCGGAATTCTATCCCTGAAAGATGGAACAGCAAGAATAGTACATTTTGAGTAAAGGCAATTCTGCCATCCACCAATTCCGTGAAGTAAATATCCGTCAGAATGACTTACAACATTTGCATTAAAATTTATATCAACCTCAGTTGCGCCCAGCACCGTTACGTCTACCATTGAGGCAAAGTTTCCTTTCCCATGAAAGTTGTAACTTGTAAATGGGCTAGTGCTTACATGATTTGAATTTTCGCGCATGCTTCGTACACCTTCAAGGTCGAATGTTTGTCCGTCCAGAATATAGTCTGTTAGTCCTTCTTCAAGTAATTGAACTAAGTACTTTGTTGAACCTCCACGAACAAACCTTGCTTTAACTTTTTTTGTTTTCATTCTTTCTTTTAGATAAAGAACAAAAGCTAAATTTGTTCCGCCTGAACCAGCTTGAAAAGAAAAACCGTTTTTCATTATTCCAGCTTCATCTATAAATTGTGCAACATATTCGGCAATTAATAGTCTATCGGGTGATTTTGTAATTTCAGTTGTCCCAGAAACAATTTTAGAGGCATCACCAAGTGAATCAATTTTTACTACATAATCCACATTATTACCTTGAATTTGCCAAGGCACGCAAGGAAATGGTACAAGGTTATCAGTTACAACAATTACTTTGTCAGCATATTCGGAATCAACCAAAGAGAATCCGATTAAACCACATGCTGATTTACCTATAGTTCCGTTTGCATTACCAAAAGCATCTGCAGTTGGAGCAGCTATTACAGCGATATCAATATGGACTTCTCCGTCCTGCACTGCTTGGTATCTTCCACCGTGTGAACGCAATACACCAATACCTTTCATCTTGCCTTCGCTGGTAAATCTGCCAAGCGGTCCATTCATACTTCCTTCAATATGGTGAATGGTTCCGTCTTCCAAATATTTTATTAAATGTTGATGTACTGGAAAAGAAGCACTTGGAAACCATCGGATGTTTTTTATTCCCATTTCGTGTATCGTATCGAACAAAATATTTGTTAATACATCTCCATCTCGCAAATGATGATGAGTGGAGATAGTCATTCCGTCTTTTATTCCAGCTTTCTTTAATGCTTCTTCCAGACTTTTTACAGTTTTGTTTCCATCTTTAGGGTAATTTATGCATGTTCTAACAGGAGGTTTAGCTTTGTTACCAGAAGGTTTATGTTTGTCAACTCCTTTGAAAGGAATTTGCCTTTGCCCATTTACTTCGGAAGGGACTAATCTTCCGGCAGCATTCTTTATTAATTTCATTTTATTTCCGATTGTTTAATGGAACATGGATGACATTAATTTTTTGGATTATCATTAATAAAATATGTGTTTTATTGGTTTCCATTATTTTCCAAAGAGTTATTTATTTGGGATAGCTCAATTATTTTTAAAGCTTTTTTTACAACCGGTGCATCAATCATTTTACTTCCTATTGCAACTACTCCAAGTCCTTTCTTATTCGCTTCATTAAAAGCGGATACAATTTTTTTTGCTTTTTCTATTTCATCCAAAGTAGGCGCAAAAGCTTCATGAACGATCTTTATTTGTCGCGGATGTATGCAACCCTTTCCTTCAAAACCAAGAGATTTTGCCTCGAGAACACTTTGTCTTAGTCCTTCCATATCCGAAACATCTGAAAAAACTGTATCAATAGCTTGAATGCCTGCTGCTTTTGCTGAGTTCAATATCATAGAACGCGCAAAGAAACTTTCTTTACCCTCACTTGTTCTTTGAGTTCCTATATCGGCTGTGTAATCTTCAAGTCCTATTGTAAGAGCACAATTTCTTTTTGAAGCTGAGGCAATTTCAAATGCATTTATAACTCCAAGTGCGCTTTCAATAATTGGCATTAAATAAATATTTTCTTCTATCTTATATTCCTCCTTTATTTGATTGATTTCATTTTCAACATCAATTACTTGTTGTGAAGATTCACATTTTGGAATTAAAATAACATGTACATTGTTAGGAACGACAAACTTTAGGTCATCCAAACCATTTGGCAGTTGATTTATTCGAACCATTCTTTCGCAACCATAAAAATCAACGCTTCGAAGGGCATTCCTTACAATAAAGCGGGCGGCGTCCTTTTCGCTTGGGGCAACACTATCTTCAAGATCAAGAATAATTCCATCTGGTTTATGTAAGCCAGCATTTAAATAAAATTTAGGCTCGTTTCCCGGAAGATACAATCTGCTTCTTCTCAATCTTTCTTTTGTACTTTTATAAAGATTATTTTTATTAAAGGGAAGTAAAAATTCTTTTTGAATCCATGGTGAAAGTTTTTTAATTGCCAGTTCAAATCGTGCTGCAATAACAAATGGCAAAGCTCCATAATCCTCAATTAAAATTTCTGCATTTTTTATTTCAAAAAAATTGCACATCTCTTCTACTTGTTTTTTAATTGCCTGTCCGTACATTGATTGAACCTTGCTCTTTAGTTCAATTTTAATTCCACCTTTTCTTTTTGTACTAATTTCGAAATAACAATCGGAGCGAATATTTTCACCGCGTTTTCCTACCGAAGATTTTATTTTATGTCTATCCATTTTTTTCTTTTAGAAGATGTCGTAATCTTTATTTCAATATATTTTTTCTTATCTCAAAAAAATTAGTTAGATTATCAAATTCCTCATAAATTCTTTTGCTGATTTTTTTTCACAATATAAAATCATTTTTTTAATTTCTTTTTGTTGTGCAGAAGAAAGTAATGCTTCAGAAAGTGAAATAAATTTGTTATCAAGTTCCTCGTCAGTCATTGGTTCCCTTGGGTCGCCTTTGGGATATTCAACATAAGCAGTAAATTCTTTTCCATCTTTTGTTTTGATAACTACTTTTGAAGGCTGTTTTGCAGGAAACATTTTTTCAAATTCCTCAGACGCTTCACCATGAATTTTATTTATTATACTCTTAATCTGGGTGCCATTAATTTTATCTTCCGAAAAAGATTGTGTTGTTACTTTGTGGTCAACTATTGCCGCAGCAATGCAATAGGGTAGAGAGTGATCAGCGGTTTCTCTTGTCTTTGGGTTATATTTTTGAGGATCAAAAAGAATATCACAAGCTCTTGCAATTGTAGTAACTGTAACCGATTCTATTTGATCGAAATTAATATTATTTTCTGTTACTACTTTTAAGGTGGCTGAAATGTGTGTATGGGTCAAGGCTTCAGTTGGAAAAGCTTTCATACTGCATTCTTGTATTTTAAAACTTTTACCGAGATTACTCAATAATTTTTCTAAATCCCATTTCCATTCTTTACTTGAATCTTTGCTTAACATTTTTTGTGGTTGTAACAATTTATTTTGAGGATCCCAGCCAAAAAAACAATCCATAAAACCTTCTTTACCTTCAAAAATATCTTCCGTGCCGACAAAACCTTCTTTTGCCATTAAAGATGCAAGAACTCCAGATTGGACTGCCATCGGGTCAACGGTATTTTTCATCATCGAAAGTTTACCAGCAGTGGGAGCGCCGATTGTGTAATTATGCGAAGCGTTTATACCAATTGCATTTACTATTTGGTCAACAGATAAACCCAAAAGTTTTCCTGCTACAATTGGCGAAACAAATTGAGTTAAAGTTGCATGATGCCATTTGCGCTCCCGAATTCCCGGAACAGCAAATTCGCATAAACGTTGTTCAAATTCATATCCAAGAACAATAGCAGTAATAATTTCTTCCATCGATGCATCTATCATTTCACCCACTGCAAGAGCTGCGGGTATAAGATCGGATGGATGAGATGGGTCCTCCTTCCAATAAATATCGTTAAAATCGAGTGCCCTAATCATCAGTGAGTTAATTAACGTAACATTCACTGCAGGCAATTTATCACCATATCCAATTATTGTTGCTTCTCTTCTACCACCCATTTTTTTATATAAACTTCGGAGAATTTTAACGTCGTTTGTATTATAGGCACCATATGCACAGCCTATTGCATCATACAAAAACCGTTTAACTATCTCAACAACATTCTTCGGTAGGTCTTTATATTTTAAAGCTACTGAAAACTCCGCTATTTGTCTTGAAATTGATTTATTCATAAAACAAAAAATTATTAAATGCTATTTTTTACAAAACCTTCCAAACCACCTGCTACTATTAATTTCTGTGCGGCTTCACCAAATGGCGAAAAAGAATAATTTTTTTTATTAATAGTAATTTCTGAATTAGAAAAATTAATTACCGCATGCAAACCAGTATTTACAGTAGGCTTATTGTTTCCAAATTGTTCTTTGAGGTCGTTAAAAAGTTCTGAACATTCGATAATAGGCAGGCCATTGTTAAGTGCATTTCGCTTATAGGTTTCATTAAAGGAACCGGCAATAAGAAGCTTGATACCCTTAAATTTTAATGCAGTTGCAGCTTGTTCGCGGGAGCTGCCGGTACCAAAGTTAAATCCTCCAACAAGAATATCACCGCTTTTAGCAATCTTTCCAAATTCTGGGTCATAATTTTCCATAACCACTTTAGCTTGTTGCTCAGGTGTGAAATCATCGTTGTATGTGTATTTGCCAGGGAAGATTCCATCTGTGTTTAAATTATTTTGAAAGCAAAAGATAATATTGCCTTCCATAGTTTCCAGAAATCCATTTATAATTTTTGTTTTGACTTGAATTTCATCTTTCATTTTGAATGATTTTATTTTAGCATTTATATTTGCAGGAGAATATTCCCAAGGATAATCAATTTTACCTGCGATTGCAGAGGCAGCAACAACTGAGGGAGAAGCAAGATAAACTTGAGCATTAGGTGAACCCATTCTTCCTTTAAAGTTTCTGTTAGTGGCAGAAATTCCTACTTCTCCATCTTCAAGAAGCCCAGTTCCTAAACCGATACAAGGACCGCATCCGGGTGGAAGGGGAATAGCTCCAGCTTGAATAAGAGTTTGCCAATCACCACGATTTTCACTTTCATTTTGAACTTCGCTCGAAGCAGCAGCAATATAGAATTTAACTCCCTTAGCAACTTTTTTACCTCTCATAATATTTGCCGCCTCTGCAATATCGCTGACGCGACTGTTAACACACGAAACAAGATATGCTTTATCAATTTTAATATTTTTAGCTTTAGCAGAAGAAACTTGCATCATAGTTTTAACATTATTTGGTCCTGAAACAAATGGTTGAATTGAATTAAGATCAACAACAATTTCTTTTGCATAAAATGCTTCTTCATCTGCTTTACACGCATGTTGTTCAAGTTTAGCAATTCTTCGCAGGTTTAATCTTGGATGAACAAAGTTTTTTTCTTTATCATAAACAAATTGTGAAGAAGTTTTGTGGTTAAGTTTAGCAGCTCTTTCTTTAAGCCATTCAATCGTAATATTATCAACGGGAAAAACACCAGCAAGAGCACCCCATTCCGTTGTCATATTAGAAATAGTCAATCTCTCATCTATTGTTAAACTTTCAACTCCATTTCCCGTAAATTCAATAGCGTGATTTAAGACTTCATCATTGTTAAAAAATCCACATAAAGAGATTATTAAATCTTTTCCGGAAACGCCAGGACGCAATTTACCGTTAAGAATCACTTTTACAATTGATGGAACTTGCCACCAAGTAGTGCCTGTCGCCCATATTGCTGCCGCATCGGTACGAACGATCGGAGTACCAAGGCAGGCAATGCCGCCATAAATATTAGAATGACTATCGGAGGCAACAACCATTTTGCCAGGATATGCGTATCCTTCTTCAATCATAATTTGATGACCAATTCCTCTGCCTGCGGGGAAAAAATCGTTTCCCATTTTTTGTGCGAAGCTTTCAATCTTTTTATATTTTTCTAAATTTTTTTCACTTTTATCTTGGATATTATGATCAAGAGTAAAAACAACCTGCTTAGGATTTGCAAATTTTTTTGCACCGATTGAAATAAATTTAGGGATAACAGCACCAGTGTTATCATGCGTCATTACGTAAGCGGGTTTTATGGTAATATAATCTCCGCTGTGTATTTCGTAGTTTTTTTCAACCCCAACTGCATGCCGTTGTACAATTTTTTCTATCAATGTTTGTGGCATAATTACTTTGGTATTTTAGTTATTATTTTAATCGAAAATTAACATACAATAAATATCTACATTAGCTTTTAAACGAGTCAAAACTCACAAAATCTGCATGATGAACGATAATAGATTCGACGGTGCGATGAACGAAATCACCCTCCTTTGAATGAGTTGCAATTATATGTTGAACTTCTGGCGGTAGACCAAATTTATCTGCAATAGAAAGACCACTGAAAGGATGTCTAATCAATTTACCGGCAGGACTAGTGTTCAACTTTCCGTTATTAATTTCATATTCTAATAACTTCCCAATATCTATAAGGATTGCACCAGCAATTAAAACATCCATGTTAATATTAATTTCATCGCCAAAATTATTTTTTAAAATTTTAGCCATCTGTACTGCAAGCTGAACAGTTGTACGCTTATGAGTAATAAAACTAATTTTGCAATCTTTAATTAGCAAAGAGAACGGAATGTTTTTTAAGTCGAAAAGCGATAGTACGCTATTTTCTACAGCATAAACCCAGCAGCTAACAACTTTTTCCCTAAGCTCATTGTTCTCTATCCAATTTATTTCCGGCCAAACTTCTAAAATTTTATCTTTCATATTTTATCCGAAAAGTAAAAATGAATTTTTTTATTCTATAAGAATATTAGAAAAACTATTAAATATTTTTTATTATTTCATCCGTCATTTGTTGAGTTGTACAAGCTCCTTTATCAAAAACATCTGGTCCGCCTTTCAATTTCAGCATATCGTAAGTTTTTACTCTTCCTTCTTCAATTACTTTTGCAATTGCAGTTCTAATTTTATTGGCTTTTAAATTTTCGCCAAGATAATCAAGCATCATACATGCGCTTAAAATCATTGCAATAGGATTAACGATAGAGGGATTTAATTCTTGATATTTCGGAGCAGAACCGTGGGTTGGCTCAAACACTGCAACATCCTTCCCGATATTTGCACTGCAAGCAAATCCAAGACCTCCAACTAAGCCTGCAAAGCCATCGCTTATAATGTCACCAAACATATTTTCGGCAACGATAACTCCGTAAATTTCTGGATTTTTAGTCAGCCACATCATTTGTGCATCAATGTTAGTATCCCACAATTCTATATTCGGAAATTCTTTTGCAATTTTCTTTGCTTCATTAAGCATCATTCCCGAAGTTTCTCTAAGCACATTAGGCTTTTCGCATATAGTAACATTTTTATATTCGAATTTATTTGCGTACTCAAAAGCTTCCCGGATAATCCTTTGACATGCGCCTCTGGAAACAATTCTTGTAGAAATAGCTAGGTCTTCACTCTCAACATTTTTAAATGCTTTCATTTTAGGGTGAGTTTCGAGAGCTTCTCGAACAATTTGGGGAGGATTGGTCCATTCTACTCCAGAATAAAGCCCTTCTGTATTTTGACGAAATATGACTGTATTTACCAAAGGTTCTTCAAAACCATCTTTGGTCCTTCTAATAAAATTAAGTGGGTTTCCCTTAAAAGATTTGCACGGTCTTATACATAAATCAAGGTTGAAATGCTGCCTTAAACCAACAATTGGACTAAAGTAAACATAACCTTTTCCCTGAAGGGAAGAATTTAATTCTTTAGCTGCGGCATCTTTGGGTTTGCTTGTAATTGCTCCGAACAAACCTATTTTATATTTTGCCAACAAATCAATTGTTCTTTGAGGAAGTGCATTCCCTTCTTTGCACCAAAATTCCCAACCTATATCTGCGTTAATATATTCGGCTTTAAAACCGACTTTATCAAGAACTTTAATTGATTCAGGGAGGACGGTTTTGCCAATTCCATCACCCGGCATTGCAACAATTGTGGTCATAATGCGAGTCCCTTAGTAATTTTTTTAACTTTCTCGTTCTAACATAAACAACCTTATTTTTACAAGCAAGCCTAAGTTATTTTAAGTTATTGCTTAAAAAATTAAAAGATTTAACTAAAGTTGAGTATTAAACTTTCGATAATATAAGCGTGTGTAGTAATTTTTTAAAGAAGTAAGGTAATTGCAAATAACGCCTAAGTTAATTATTTTTTTAAACAAATTTGAAGAATAAATTTTGAATACGGAGAAAGGTAACAACATAGCTGCTTCATATCGAGAAGAACTTAACGAGTTAAGAATAAAACTTCAGGAACTTAAAACTAACAACGATTCAAAAGAGCAATTAGAAGATTTTGTTGAAAAGTTGACTGATTATTCTAAACGCCTTCAAGCTAAATATGAAGATTTCAAACTTATCACAGAAATTTCTTCCGATATAATTTTTAGAATTTCACGTTCGGGAAAATTTCTCTTTATTTCATCTTCAATTAATGATGTGCTTGGATATGATGTTGGAGAAGTATTGGATGTTTCAATTACGGAATTCGTTCCTCCTGCCGAAGTCAAAAATATTCTTTCTTCAATAAACCGCCTGTTTAATGAAAAGAAAATTAGAAGCGCTGTAATTCGCCTTCATCATAAAAACGGAGAAGTAATTCCTTTTGAACTAAATGGTGAGCTTATAAAATTAGGTAAAAATTATATTGGGCAAGGTACTCTTCACGATATAAGAAATAGAAAAAAAATTGAAGACCGTTTAATAGCATCTGACAGAACTTTTAAAACAGTTTGGGAAGAAACTCACGACGGCATGAGACTCTGCGACGAAAACGGCATTATCATAATGTGTAATCCTGCTTTTGCTGAGATGATGAAAAAGCCTAAATCTGCCATTGAAGGAAGACTATTCTCGAATGTTTATGATGAGGTAACTGGCAAGCAAGCATTAAGAGAGTTTTTATTTAAGTTTAAGAATAATGCCTTCGATCTTAATCAGGAAAAAAGTAATGTCCTTTGGAATAATGAAAAAAAATTTTTTGGTATAACAAACACTATAATCGAAGATAATTCTGGAAAGAAATTACTGCTAAGTATTTTTAGAGACATTACCCAAAGAAAACTAAATGATCAGCTAATACAAAAAAAAGATAAACTTTTACAGGGTACTGCTGAAGCAGCAAAAACAATAATTTCCGTGCATGATTCTACAGTTGGATTTAACACTGCACTAAAGATTTTAGGAAAAGCTGCCGAAGTTGATAGAGCTTATATTTACAAACACGAAACAGAACCCGACACTGGCGAAATGTTTTTTAAACTCTTATCTGAATGGGTATCGGACGAAAGATGGAAACAATCGGATCAGCTGTGGGTTCAAAAAATTTCTTATTCACGTTTTAATTCACTCCAATTTTATGAAAATTTATCGCAAGGAAATTCGTTAAAGTTTATTATCGAAAATCTTTCCCCTGAAAATCAACAAGTGTTTATTGATTTAAAAACAAAATCGCTTATTCTTGTCCCTATTATGATCGATGGAAATTATTGGGGCTTTGTGGGCTTTGATGATTATCAAACAAGTAGAAGTTGGACTGTAAGCGAAGAATCTTTTCTTGTTTCTTTTGCAGCTTCTCTTGGAGCGGTTATAAAGAAGAATTCTATCCTTGAAGAACTCGAAAGGAAAAATAGTGAACTTGACCAAGCATTAATTAGAGCAGAAAAAGCAACTAAAGCAAAAAGTGAATTTCTTGCTTTGATGAGTCACGAAATTCGTACACCCATGAATGGAGTTATTGGCATGACAGGTTTGCTGCTCGATACCGAACTTAATGAAGAACAAAGAGAATACGTTGAAACAATACGTTTAAGCGGTGACCAGCTTCTTGTTATAATTAATGACATACTTGATTTTTCCAAAATTGAATCCGATAAACTTGAGCTTGAAACACAACCATTTGATCTTAGGGACTGTGTAGAAGATTCTCTCGATTTATTAGCTTCAAAAGCCGGCGAAAAAGGCATTGACCTTGCCTATTTAATTGAGAACAACACCCCTCAAACTATTAGCGGAGACGTCACAAGGCTAAGACAAATTCTAACCAATTTATTAAACAATGCATTAAAATTTACAGAAAAAGGTGAAGTATTTATTTCAGTTTCTGCAAAGCAATTGAAAGGTAATCAATATGAAATATATTTTTCTGTAAAAGATACCGGTATTGGAATACCAGAAGACAAAATGGACCGTCTGTTCAAAGCTTTCAGCCAGGTAGATGCTTCTACTACAAGAACACACGGCGGTACCGGGCTTGGATTAGCTATAAGCAAAAGACTTGCTGAAATGATGGGTGGTTCTATGTGGGTTGAAAGTAAATTAGGTGAAGGTTCCGTCTTTTCTTTTAAAATTATTACAGAAGCAGTTCCATCCCAATCAAAAGTTTATTTGAGAGGCTCCAATCTTCAACTTGAAGGAAAAACTGTTGTAATTGTTGACGACAACAGTACCAACCGTAGAATATTAAAAGTTCAAACAGAGAGCTGGGGAATGCGCTCAGTTGAATTAGATTCGCCCGAAAAAGCTTTAGCTTTATTTAAAGCTGGAGAGGAATTCGACATTGCTATTCTCGATTATCAAATGCCCGGTATGGATGGTGTTACTTTGGCTGGTGAAATAAGAAAATTTGATAATGGCAAAAATATTCCAATTATTATTTTAACTTCTATCGGACGAAGAGACAACATTGCTAACTTTGAAACCTTAAAACTTTCTGCCTACATAACTAAGCCTATTAAACATATTCAGCTTTATGATACATTAACTTCTATTTTGAGCGGAACAAGAAAGGAATTTACGAGCAAAAACGGAAAATCTTCAAGAATTGAAGCTGGACTCGCAGATAAATATCCTCTTAAAATTTTGCTTGCCGAAGATAATACCGTTAATCAAAAAGTTGCTATTAAAATTCTTGAAAAAATGGGATATAGAGCCGATGTTGCTGGTAATGGTATTGAAGTACTCGAATCTTTAAAGAAAATTCATTACGATATCATTTTAATGGATATCTTAATGCCGGAAATGGATGGATATGAAACTACAAGAATTATCAAACGGGATTTACCAAAATCTTCACAACCTAAAATAATTGCAATGACTGCTAATGCAATGCAAGGTGACCGTGAAGAATGTATCGCTGCCGGAATGGATGATTATATTGGAAAACCCGTTCGTATTGACGAATTGCAACTTACATTAAAAAAATGGGGAGAAATTATTCTTGATGAAAAAAATTCTTTCCTTGCCGAAAAAGAAAAAGAATTATCTAAATTTAAATTTGTTGATGAAAGTAAAATTGAAGTTTTGCAGGACTTCCAATCGGAGGAAGATTATATTTTCTTTGTTGAATTGCTTGATATTTATATAAATGATCTTCCAATTAATATTGCTAACATTAAAAAAGCTATTAATGAAAAAGATGCCAAAGCACTGCAGTTTGTTTCTCACAAACTTAAAGGTAGCAGCCTTACTTTTGGATTGGAATCTATTGCTAAAACCTGTATTAAACTTGAAGCTTTGGCTAAGGCTAACGACTTTTCTGAAATAACTGAAAAAACTTCTGAAGAGCTAATTCAAAATTTTGAAACTGTCATTAAAGAACTGGAACAGCTGAAAGAGAAATATAACCGCCTTTCTAATTCATAATCGGCCAATATTTAGCTATGTTCATACATAGTTATAAGCTAAAACTTAATACATTCTTTTTAATTCAAAGCCATTATATCTTTTTACGGTGAAAAAACGATATTGAATTACAGTAACCCGAACTTTTCAACCTTAAAGATTATTTCAAGAAATCTTTTATTATTTCCGTAAGGTAATTGAATTCAATTAAAAATGCGTCATGCCCGTAAACAGAATTAATTTCTTTATAAACAGACTCTGGAATTAATGAAGCGATTTCAATTTGTTCAAAGGTCGGATATAAAACGTCGGTTGAAATACCAATATTAAGAGACTTCGCCTTTATACTTCCAAGTACCTCATCAATAGAACCACGGCCCAAACTCACATCGTGCAAGTCCATTGCTCTTGTAATTAATAAATAAGTATTGGCATCAAAACGGTTTACTAATTTTTCTCCCTGATAATCGAGATACTTTTCGATTTGAAAGATATTTTTATTATCAAACTTAAAATCGTTATTGCTTACTTTATCTCTTCCAAATTTTATTGAGAATGATAATTGGCTTCTGTAGCTAATCATGGCAATTTTTCTTGCAAGACTTAATCCGTTTGCAGGCTGAACATTATAATTGCCTTTGTTCCAAACCGGATCGTTCATAATAGCATTTCTTGCGGCTTCATTTAAAGCTATGCCCCAAGGCGAATGTTTTGCCGCTGTAGCTATCGGAATAATTGACTCCACAATGTCTGGATACATTATTGCCCATTCCAGAACCTGCATTCCTCCAAGTGAACCCCCTGCAATCGATACTAACTTATTTACTCCGAGGTATTTGATTAATTCGTACTGAACTTTAACCATATCACGAACAGTATAGACAGGAAATTCAATGCCGTACTTATTTCCAGTTGAAGGATTAATCGCGTTTGGGCCAGTAGTACCGTAACAACCACCCAAAAAATTTGGACAGATTATAAAATATTTATCAGTATCAAAAGCCTTGTCTGGTCCAATAAGTGGAGACCACCAACCTTCTTTGTCAATGTACATTTTGTTATATTTATATAATAACTCCTCCTGTCTTGAATTTTCTAATTCTTCTTTTGTCACTCTTCCAGCAGCATGTGCATTACCGGTTAAAGCATGGCAAAGGAGAATAGCATTCGTACCTTCGGAATTAAGTGTGCCGTAAGTTTGATAAGCAACATTAACAAAATCTAACCTTTTACCCGATTCAAAGACAAATGGGTTTTCTGGATTAAACAATTTTACAAATTGTGTCTTGGCTAATATTTCAGTAGTCTCTTTCAGAATAATTTCCATAAATTTTTACGCAAAGATAATTATTTGTTTTTATTTTTCAGTAGGAATTTGATAAATCAACTTCCTAATGTTGTTTATTTAAGCATGAACTCTTGACTGTACAGCGACTTTTATTGCCTCATCAAAATCTTCAATTATATCATCAATGTGTTCTAACCCAACAGATACTCTAATTTGTTCCGGAAGTACTCCTGAATCCAATTGTTCTTTTTCAGAAAGCTGTTGATGCGTTGTAGAAGAAGGATGAATGACAAGCGTTTTTGCGTCACCAACATTTGCAAGCAGGCTCGAAAGTTTTACGTTATTGACAAAAGTTTTTCCGGCTTCAACACCACCCTTAATTCCAAAAGAAAGCATTGAACCAAATAGACCGTTGCGCAAGTATTTTTTTGCAACTTTATGATAAGGATGACTTTCTAATCCGGGGTACCAAACCCAATCAACATTAGGATTATTCTCAAGCCATTTTGCAAGAGCTAAACCGTTTTGAGAATGCCGTTCAATTCTTAATGATAATGTTTCCAAACCTTGAAGAAGAAGAAATGCATTGAATGGACTTAAAGCCGGTCCTATGTCGCGCAGTCCTTCAACTCTTGCACGGATAATGAATGCAATATTTCCAAATTGGGAGCCTTTCCCAAAAACTTCATTGAATTTTAATCCGTGATAACCAGGCGATGGTTCCGTAAAGATTGGGAAGTTACCGTTGCCCCAATCAAAATTACCTGAATCGACAATCACTCCACCAATTGAAGTTCCGTGTCCGCCAATCCATTTTGTAGCCGAAGCTACGACTATGTCTGCACCGTGTTCAATTGGTCTTACAAGATAACCAGCAGCACCAAATGTGTTATCAACAATTAGTGGAATACCGTGGCTATGGGCTATTTTTGCTATTGTTTCTATATCAGGTATGTTTAATTTGGGATTTCCAATCGCTTCAACATAAAGAGCTTTTGTTTTGGAATCGATTAATCTCTCAAATTCTTCGGGTGTATCGCCTTCAACAAATTTTACGTTTACCCCAAGACGTGGAAAAGTTACTTTGAATTGATTGTAGGTACCTCCGTAAAGAAGACTTGTAGAAACAATATTTTCGCCAGCTTGAGCTAAATTTGAAATAGCAATAAATTGAGCGGCTTGACCCGAAGCTGTAGCTAATGCTGCCACTCCGCCTTCAAGAGCAGCAATTCTTTGTTCGAAAACATCAGTGGTCGGGTTCATTATTCGTGTGTAAATATTTCCGAATTTTTGCAATGCGAATAAATCAGCAGCATGCTGAGCATCATTGAAATTAAAAGAAGTTGTTTGATAGATAGGAACTGCACGAGCTCCTGTCGCAGGATCCGGCTGTTGACCAGCATGTAACTGAAGCGTTTCATATCTGTAGTTTCTTTTTTTTCCATTGGTTGACATTGTATTTTTCCTTTCGTTTATGTTAATGTTAAAAAATCTTTTCAATATGCTTATTTATTTTAACAATTCACTTTTGTATCAAAAAAAAACCTCTTCGGAAAGATTTTTCGAAGAGGTTTCAAAAACTTCTTCTCTCATCTTTCCCATGTCCCAGTTTAACTGGGGCGGGCAGGAGGTAGCACCATGGCTCTTTCCGGTTTACGGAAAAACGGTTGCTAAGGTTTCAACGGGCCTGATCCCTCAACCTTTCTCGATAAGAGTTAAATTATTTTAAGATAATTTTTACGTCATAATGTTTTTTAATAAAAAACCCTTCTCGATTTTTTCGGGAAGGGCTCAGAATAAAATTTTATTTAATTATCAGCCTATGTCTTCCCGTATTGACGATTGCATCATCATACAGTAGCGCATAGACATTTCTTTTATTTCGATATTTTGATTTATGATTTTCATAATTACTTGTTGCAAAGATAACACATCACGATATTCATGTCAATAGAGAAAAATATTAAGTGATTGATTTCATCTTTTCTCCTTTATCGAAAAATAATTTTTTATGCAGATTAACCACATCGCCAAAAATCAGCACCGCAGGCTTTTCAGCTTGCCTTGCTATTTCAGTAATATTTTTGAATTTAGATGTTAAAACCTTCTGGTTCCCCTTTGATGCATTTGAGATTATAGCGATAGGAAGATTGTCATCAACACCTGCCTCAATGCCTTTCATCAGGATTTCTTCTACTCTCGTTAGACCCATTAAAACAATAGTTGTGTGATTTTTTATTTTAAGAAAATCCAACCACTCAAAAAAATTTTTATCTTCCTTACAATGAGCCGTAACAACGGAAAACCCGGATGAGAAATTTCTGTGCGTTAAAGGAATACCTGCAAGCAATGGAGCTGAAGTTGCGGATGAAATCCCTGGAATAACTTCAACATCAACATTATTATCAATTAAAAATTCCGCTTCCTCTGCACCTCTTCCGAAAACGTAAGGATCTCCTCCTTTTAATCTTGCAACTGTATAACCAGCCTCGGCAAAGCGTAACATAATCTTGTTTATTTCTTCCTGCTTAAATTTATGATGACCTTTTTCCTTCCCAACGCAGTAAATTTGTGCATCGCTTTTGGCGAAGATTAGAGTTTCATGGCCGATAAGGTAGTCGTACAAAATTATGTCGGCAGTTTGAATAACATTTAGTGCTCTTAACGTAAGGTAATCTATGCTGCCAGGGCCGCATCCTACAAGAAAAACTTTACCAAATAAGGCTGCTGCTTCCTTTTTCGTTTTTTCGATGTCAACAATATTTTCAATGCGTTCTGATAATTTCTTTTTGGCAAGATCACCAAGCTTTGGAGGTAAAGATTTCCTTATTCTTTCTCTTACAATTTGAGTTAAAGTTGGACTTGCCCCATCGCTTGAAATTGCAATTTTTAAATTGTTGTACTGAAGAAGAGAAGAAAAATAAAAGTCGCATTCCTCCGGAAAGTCTACAGAGTTAAGAAGGAAAAATTTTCTTCTCTTACTATTTTTTAAAATGGTATTTACTTTCTTATCGCCGGTGGCATCAATTACAAAGTTAAATGATTTAATATCATGCATTTTTAACTTCTTTATTTTATAATTCACTCCGAGAGATTTAAGTTCATCGTCAATTGAAGTTGTAATTATTTGGAAATCAATATTGTTTGATTTCAGCACCTTTGCCTTTTGCAGCGCTACCTTTCCTCCGCCTACCAGTAAAACCTTCGGGTCACAGAGTAGAACAGGTAAAGTTTTGTCAGTGTATTTTGTTATCTTCAATTCTTGAGATATTTTATTTTTTTTTAATAATTTCATAGTTCTGCACAATTCACATTAACTTCTTTTTAAGCTAAAAATGGATCGTAAGTCTTCTTCATCAATGTAGCAGTTGTTTTGTTGGTTTTTAAGAATTTTATTATTCCTGACATGCCGATTCTTTTATGAAATAAGGCTATGTTATTTTCATCTTCGTTTTTATTTTTAATGTAATTGTCAATCAGTGCTGAAATAACATCGGTAATTAATTCTTTGGGAATTAATCTCAAATGTTTTTCTCCTCCTTCTATCAAGTCTTTTGCAAGATGTTCACCATCTTGATTTCCGAATAAGAGCTTGAGCTGGTAAAAGTCGTTTCCTTTTCCCTCGATTGAAATAGCATACCGAACGTTTCTTGAACAATGCCTTTCGCAGCCGCTTATGCCTATTGAAACGCCATCAACATTAGAATAGCCTCTTGCTTCAAGCTGTGAAATTAAAGGATGGAAATATTTTTCAGATTCAGCTAGAGCGAGAGAACACGTGTACAAACCAACACATGCTTCTGAATTTATTTTTAATTTTGAATAACCGCCATAATTGTATTTGGTAAGAATCTGGTTTAATTCATCTTTTGATGATTCTTCTATATCTTTAAATAAAAGGTCTTGGCTTGGAGCAATTCTTATGTTAGGCTTAATTTTTAAAACTATTTCATCAATTAATGATTTTATTTTTCCCTGTGGATTATCATCGCTTATTCTTCCATTTTCCACCCAAAGTCCGTATGCCCATTTGCCATCGAATTGTTTTATCCACCCATGATGCTTATTGATTTTACCAAGGTTTATTTTTATCGGAGGATCAAAATCTATTCCCAAGGATTTTACCTGTTCACTGTACCATTGAATTCCAAGCTCTCTAACTTCATTAAACACTCCTTCGTCAAGGAGGAGAGATTCGATCGAATAGCCGGAACGCTCTAATCCTTTTGCAATGATAATATTTTTTAACCTTGCAAAATGCCTGTTTTTCCGGTCTCCTACTTGCTGAAAGACTTTTGCAATTGCATCCAGACCTTTCATCAAGTGTTCTTCATTTGAAAAAATTCCAAATGCTCCGCCAAGTGCAGCAAATGTTGGCTTGCCGTTTTTTTGTCCTAGGCTTCCTCCGATATAAACTAGGTATGCGACAACTCTTTCCTTTTCGACTAAAGGAACAATTCCTACATCGTCTGTTAAAATATCGCAACAATTGCATCTTGAATCTTGATGAAGCTGTTCATCATAATAATATCCGCCAATTCCTATCTTAAATTTTCTTGGCAACCCGTACTCTGAATAGTTAAATCCGTCGTTCATAATGGCTGTTCCTTCATAATCAAAGACTTTATAATGTTCAGATAAGGGAAGTTGAAAATATTTTCCGATTTTTCTTGCAAGGACGTTTGCATCAAATATATTTGACGGATGGGGGCAGGCAACTGGATTTCTAGTATTATCTCCGCAGCCGTTTAAAGTAGGAGAGTTAATTTCGATCAAACCTTTTATAAGAGGAATGAGATTTTTCTTTGTAACTCTATGAAACTGAAAATTCTGTCTTGTTGTTAATCTGATTGAGGGAAAGCCGTTGTCGGTCTTAGAATAAAGATCAGCTAATCGACTGATTTGAAGCCAATTATCACAAGATATATCACCACCGCCCCAAACAGTATCTCGTACCATGAATGACCATTCCGTTACTCTGTCTTTAATAAGTTTTCGATCAAACTGAATGTAAATGCCGTTGGGCTTTAAATTTATGTGAAGGCTTTTTTCAACATCGGATTTTGATAAATCTTCCAATTCTTTACGTAGGGCTTCACCACCAAGCAGACAATTTTTTTGTTTGTTTATTTCATCATTGCTTAGGTTTCGTTCACTAATGGCTAATTCGAGTTCACCGAGGTCAACATCAAATTTTATTGTTTTATTCATCTTTAAGTAACTTGTTATTATTCTTTTCAGTATTCAGTTAGTTTTTCTATTTATCAGACATTCGTGGAATCTTTTCTTTTATGTCCAGAAAGCCTTTCTCTATTCTCCGTAAAACTTTTTCTTCACTTGTTAAGATTTTTCAAATATTTTCTTTGATTTACTTTGATTGAATAACTTTTTCTGTATTTTTTCATTTCTAATATTTCTTTCAAAGCACTAAAATCTAAATTTTACCCTATTTTTAAAGGAAAATATTAAAGCTCAAGTTCTTTAGAAAGAAATGGACTAATTGCTTCCATAAGAGGTTTTGCATTTACGTGAGGAAAATGTTTATTAATTAAATTTTTTAGTTCAATTTCAAAAGAATGATAACCTGGGGGAATTTCATTTGATTTTTCCTGTTCAAATGCGTGAGTAATAATTCCGCCGCCGGCAATATCATATTCATCAACAATTACAAATCTGCTTGTAGATGTTATCTCATCAATTGTATCGAAGCTTATCGGCTTGACTGTTTGAAAAACACATTGCGCAACCTCATTTCTTCTAACTTCGTTTCTTTTTTCTGATTTTTCGAGTATAGAGGCGTCAAGCACGCTTTCAATTTTATTAACAACAACATCAACTTTATTTGTTCCGATTTTTAATTTATATTTTTTTTCTTTGATGAGTGCTTTTTTCCCCATCCAAAAAATGTTTGCTCTAAATCTGTCTGTAGTATAAGGACATTTTTCATCAACTTTGCAGATTAATTCCGATGGAGTAGCATAAACTTGAGTGGTCAATGTTAATCCGATTGCCTCCCCACATGATGCACTCACTTGAGCAGGTTTATTGAATACCTCAATAGTTTTAACTGCAGATATTTTACCGGAAGGTAAAAAGATTATTTCATCGCCTAAATTTATCTTACCGGAATTAACCGAACCCGCAAAAATTCTCCGGTTGTCTCCATTCGCAGTAAATTTGTAGACTCCTTGTACAAACATTCTGAAATTGTTTTCTTCCGCTTCCTTTTGCTTTTCAAAAGAATCCATCATCTCTATTACCGTTTTACCTCTGTACCAAGTAATTTCTTTTGAATGTTCTGTAATATTAATTCCATTTTTTGATGAAACTGGTATAAAGTCAATAGGTGCAATACTTATATTCTTTAAAAAAGAAGTATACTCGTCTTTAATTTTGTGATAAATTTCTTGGCTGTAATAAACGAGATCCATTTTGTTTACCACAATGGCAACTTGCTTAATGCCAAGCATAGATAACATGAAAGCATGTCTCTTAGAATTTTCGGCAATACCTTCTGCAGCGTCGATAAGTAGAATAGCGGCTTCAGCTCTTGCAGCACCGCTGATCATATTCTTTAAGAATTCAATATGTCCAGGAGCATCGATTATTATGTATTCACGCTTTTGGGATTTAAAAAATATTCTTGCAGTATCAATAGTAATTCCCTGTGCCTGTTCGTCAATAAGTGCATCAAGAAGAAATGCGTATTCGAAAGGCTTGGAATTTATTTCACATGTCCTTTTTATCTGGTCAAGTTTACCAATCGGAAGGGAGCCAGTATCTGCTAGTAGCCTTCCGATTAGCGTACTTTTACCGTGGTCAACATGACCAACGACTACTATGTTCATTCGTTCGTTCATAAACAAAAATCCATCTTTTATTTTTCCTTGTGTAAAGAGATTCAGTGACTGTATAGATCGATTATAATAAATCATTTTTTAATCAGTTAATTAAATCTATATTTATAACTTATTACATATATCCATCGCGCCTTAATTCTTCAAGAGTTCCGCCACCTTCTTTGTCTTGCTCACGTCCGGACCTTTCAGCAATATTTGAGAATTTTCCGCTTCTTAATTCTTCAATAATTTCTTTAATGTTTTTTGCACAAGATTCAATAGGTTTTGTGCAAGGATAGCAACCAAGTGATCTATATCTTTTCCCGCTTCCGTTATCAAAATATAAAGGGACAATAGGAACATTTTCTCTATCAAGATATTCCCATATATTTAGCTCTGTCCAATCTAGGAGCGGGTGAATTCTTATGTGGGTATGAGGAGCAAAATCTGTTTTAAACTGATTCCATAATTCTGGTGGCTGATCTCCTACATCCCAATCGTTATTTTTGTCCCTAGGAGAAAAGTATCTTTCTTTTGATCTGCTACCTTCTTCATCTGCCCTTACGCCAACAAAAACCCCATTATAAGGAGTTCTATCATTGTTCTCTTCAAATTTGCCGGTGGTCAGGTTCAATTTAAATCTTGTCCATTCACCTGAAAGAGTATTTCTCAATGCTTCAGTCTTCAAACTTTTGCAACATGTCAGTCGGTCAACTTTTTCATCTGGAAATGTGAGCCTTCTTTGCAGGACTTTTTTATTTTGTCCTACGATTAAATTTAATTTCCACTCGAGTGCAAGCTTATTCCTGAACTCAATCATCTCTGGAATTTTAAAGGAAGTATCTATGTGTACTAGCGGAAAAGGGACATGTCCAAAAAATGCTTTTTTTGCTAGCCAGAGCATAACAGTACTGTCTTTTCCAATAGACCAAAGCATCGCGAGGTTTTTAAATTCGCGATAAGCTTCTCTAAAAATATAAATGCTTTGTTCTTCAAGCTTATCAAGATAATCCATTTGCATCCTCGTTTCTAAAATGAAGTCCGCACTCTTTAGTCTGTGAGTTTTCCCACCACCATCTACCGCTTCTTAAATCCTCACCTTCCCTCACTGCTCTTGTGCAAGGTGCACAGCCAATACTTCTATAATTTTTATCGTACAATTGATTATAAGGGACGTTATTCTCTTTTATGTAGTTCCACACTTCTTCTTCCGTCCAGTTAATAAGCGGGTTTATTTTTAATAAATTATTAGTTTCGTCGACCTCTATGGTTCTAATATTTTCCCGCGTAACTGATTGATCTTTTCTTAGTCCACAAATCCATGCTTCCAAACCAGAAAGCGCTCTTTTAAGCGGTTCAACTTTTCTGTTGAAGCAACAAAGTTTTCTATCTTCAAGGCTGTTGTAAAAAAGATTAATTCCTTTTTCCCTTACCATCGTTTCAATAAGAGTTTGCTGGGGAAAGTAAACATTTAGTTTATAATCATAAAAGGAATTCGTACTGTCAATCAGCTTATAAGTTTCATAAGGAAGCCTTCCGGTATCGAGTGTAAAAATTTTGCAGTTTTTATCTAGCTTCAGCATTATATCAGTTAAAACTTGGTCTTCAATACTTAGGCTGGAAGCAAGAGCAATTTTGTCTTTGTATTTGTTAAGAAAAAATTTTAATATTTCTTCTGGGTGCGCATTTATAAACTTAGAGTTTAATTCATCAATCTTGTTCATAAACACCATTACCTAATTTATTTTGATAAACAATTAATTTTGGTTTTGACTCTTTTCCGAATTTTATTCTTTCCCAAAGTCTTTCGTGAAAATAATAAATGGTAATTTTTGTAAATGTCTCTGTAAAACCTATAGACAAAGCTGATTTGACACTGCCAGTTATAAAATACGAGATTGCTATTGTGTCAATCGACCCTACAATTCGCCATGAAATTGCTTTCATTATACTTCTTCTATTTTTGTCTTTCATATATTTCCGACAAATAGTGATAAAATAAAAAACCTCTTCGGAAAGATTTTCCGAAGAGGTTTCAAAAACTTCTTCTCTCATCTTTCCCATGTCCCAGTTTAACCTGGGCGGGCAGGAGGTAGCACCATGACTCTTTCCAATTTACGGAAAAACGGTTGCTAAGGTTTCAACGGGCCTGATCCCTCAACCTTTCTCGATAAGAGTTTTATTATGTTTTTCGATTCTATTTATATAACAAAAAACCCTTCTCGATTCGGTTCGGGAAGGGCTTCGTTAAAATTCTTTTTTAAAAATCAGCTAATATCCTTCCGCTCCGATGAATTCATCATCATACAGCAGCAACATATCGCCGATTGTTTTTTTGCCATTGTAATATTTATATAACTGTTTTTCATAAGATGGATGCAAACTTAAAAAGGGAATAATGCGTTGTCAAGAGAATTTTACACTAAATTTTATTTAACATTCATTATTGAGATTAAAGTCACAATTAAAAAATATTTTTACCTAAAAATTATTTCTTCTTCATATTCACTCACTAAAACCTAAAGCGAGTGATTTTTATTTTAGTGCGATTCTAATTTTATCGGTAGAAACAATCTCATACATTGTATAAAAATTGCCACGCATCCTTCGAGTACTATCAATAACAATTAAGACCGAGTCATACAAAAAACTTGTATAAAGAATCGCTCAATTTAGATAAAAGTAAAAAGTTTTTATGAAGGCTATTATTTTACAATTATTCTTCCTTCGAATATATTTTTGAAGCCTTCTCCGCAGAGGTTACAATTCCCTTAATCATTGCGGAGCTGAAACCAAAATGTTCCATTTGATTTAAACCGGAAATTGTAATTCCGCGTGGAGTAGTTACTTTATCAACTTCGCTTTCCGGATGGCTTTTGCGTTCCAACAAAAGGCAAGCCGCTCCTTTGGCTGTTTGCGCAGCCATTTGTAAAGCTTCTTCGGAATGAAATCCAATTTCTATTCCTCCCTGTGAAGCAGCCCGAATTGCACGAAGGAAGAAGGCTATTCCGCATGCGCACAGTGCCGTAGCAGGCACGATTAATTCTTCTTCAATTATTAACGTTTTCCCTACAGAAGAAAATATTTTTTCGGCAATTTTAAGTGCATCCTTTTTTGTGGCATCAGATGCAATACAAGTCATAGATTCCTTTATTGCAATTGCAGTATTGGGCATTGCCCGAACTACTGGAACATCTTTGCCTATTAAATTCTTTATAACTTGAATACTTGCACCAGACACAACCGAAATAATAACATGTTTTTCTTCATTTATAACCGGCGCAATTTCTTTAAGTAGTTCGTCAAGTTGTTTAGGTTGTACTGCGATTACTATTACTTCCGAATTTTTTACTGCTTCTGTATTATTGGATGTAAGTTTAAAACCTTCGTCTTCAAGATTTTTAATTGTTTCAATCTTCCTTTTTGTAATGTATATATTTTTAGAAGGGAAGAGCTTGGAGCTAATTAATCCATTAGCAATTGCAAGTCCTATATTTCCTCCACCAATAACAGCTACTTTCTTTTTTGAATCCATTTCTTTTCTCCATTATTGAAATTTTATTAAATAGTTTTTTAGCTCTTCATATTCTTTTGAAATTTTAACAGAATGTTTCTGTTTTTTCATACACTCGATCAATGGTTTTGGAAGTTCGATCTCCTTACCTATTATTGGGTTAACAATATCAGAAAACTTAGCTGGATGAGCTGTTTCTAGAACAATTTGATTTGAATGTTTTAAATTATTTTTTTCTGTATAACTTTTTAATGCAAGATATCCCACCGCTCCGTGTGGGTCAATAATATAATTATATTTTTTATAAACTTCATCAATTGCCTGCACCGTTAATTTGTCAGAAAAGCTTTCACTGTAAATCAGATTCTTGATTTTTTCAAAATTGTTGTTATACAACGCTTTAATTCTAACAAAGTTACTTGGGTTACCAACATCCATCGCATTTGACAAAGTTTTTACGGAAGGCTTTGCTTCAAATATGCCAGTCTGAATGTATTTAGGAAAAATATTATTTGCATTGGTAGCAGCTACAAATTTATCAACGGGCAATCCCATCTCTTTTGCAAATAAGCCTGCGGTCAAATTCCCAAAATTACCACTCGGTACAGATATTATTGTTTGATTTGATTTATTTTTAACTTGAGCATAAGCTCTAAAATAATAAAAAGATTGCGGAAGAAGCCGAGCAATGTTAATTGAATTTGCTGAAGACAAAGTCATTTTATGTGCGAGTTCTTTGTCAAGGAAAGCAGACTTTACGAGTCTTTGGCAGTCGTCAAAATTCCCTTCTACTTCAAGAGCAAAAATATTTTCATCAAGTGTTGTAAGTTGTTGTTCTTGTATTTTGCTTACTTTTTTACTTGGATAAAGAAGGACTACTTTTATTCCTTCGACTTTATAAAATCCGTTTGCAACAGCGCTGCCTGTATCACCAGATGTTGCAACAAGAATAATTATGTTTTTTCCCTCTTCACGATTGAAATATGCCATTATATTAGCCATAAATCTTGCTCCAAAATCTTTGAAAGCAAAAGTTGGTCCATGAAATAATTCCAAAATAGCTAAGCTTTCATCAAGATTTATAAGTGGGGAGTCAAATGAAATAGCTTTTTCGACAATTTCTCTTAAATCGTTTGATTCTATTTCATCGTTAAGTAGATGATTTGAAATTAAGAATGCTAATTCGTTAAAAGGAAGGGTCCTTATATTTTTAAAAAAATTGTTATCAAATTTTTTAAATTCAAGTGGCATAAAAAGTCCCCCGTCGTCTGCAATTCCTTTAAAAACGGCTTCTTTAAATGTCACAATATTATTTTTGTTATTTGTGCTGTATAATTCCATCTTTTTTTGAAGTCTTACATTTATTTTCTAAAACTTTTACTCTGGATTTGGACCAATGAACAGATTAAGTTAATTTCAATTTTTCAATAAAAGTTTATTCAATTACTCTTGGACCTTTTTTGTTAATTCTGGAAATATATAAATCTCCGCCGACGTTAATTGATTTTAATACTTTCAACATTCCTTTCCCGGCTTTTTCAGCAATTTCTTTAGTTTTGCTAAAAGCAAAAACAGATGGTCCAGAACCTGAGATGCTGCATCCAAGGGCACCAGAATCCATGGCTGCCTGTTTTATATCATTAAAACCGGGAATTAAAATTGACCTTACAGGTTCTACAATTTCATCGTGTAAAGAACGACCAATAAGTTCATAATTCCCATTCATAAGCCCTGCCACCAGAGCTGCAACATTACCCCATTGTTTTACAGCGTCCGAAAGAAGAATTTGTTTTCGCAAAATCTTTCTTGTGTCGGCAGTATTTATTTCAAGGTGAGGATGAGCAATTGTAACAAATAAATTTTTTGGGGTGGATATATTTATAACGTCTAATGGTTCAATGCTGCGTACAATAACAAAGCCACCAAATAAGCACGCAGAGACATTATCGGCATGTGGAGTTCCACCGCAAGTTAGTTTTTCACCTTCAAGAGCAAAGGGAAGGAGTTCTTTTTTCTTAAACGGTTTTCCTAAAAGTTCATTTAATGCAAAAACGCTTGCAACGGCACTAGCAGCACTAGAACCGAGCCCGCTTCCTAAAGCCATTTTTTTATGTATTTCAATCTCAACTCCTCGGTCAAATTTCAAATGTTTTACCATAGCAAGAAGAGACAAACCTGCTGTATTTTTTTCATGGTTGATAGGAAGTTTGCCGCCGTCACCCGTAATTTTGGAAATTCTAATACCGGGTTTTTCTTTTATTCTAAGAACAACTTCGTCACCAGGCCATTCAATAGCAAAACCAAGTACATCAAATCCGCAGCTTACATTGGTTACTGATGCCGGTGCAAATACTTTTATTTCTTTTCTCATCGTTTTTGTTTCCATTATAATTTGATTTCACCAAAGCTCAAAGGGAAAAATCAAATTTTAACTTTTAGATTAATCCTTTCGCTTTCATTAATTCTGCACAAAGCAAAGCGCCACCTGCCGCGCCTCGATTTGTATTATGAGAAAGAATTACAAACTTATAATCGAATAACGGATCTTCTCTTAATCTTCCTATTGAAGTTGCCATTCCTTTATCTATGTTTCTGTGAATTCTTGGCTGAGGATATTTATCTTCGTCAAAATAATACAAAGGATGAATCGGAGCTGTAGGAAGATTATACTTTTGTGGTTCAGCAGAAAAATTCTTCCATGCTTCAATTATCTGTTCCTTTGTTGCCCTGTTTTTTAATTTTACCTGAACACACTCAAGATGCCCGTCCGCTACTGCTACACGATTACATTGAGCGCTAATTTTTATCGAAGTGTTTTCAATATGATCACCAGCTAACTTACCAAGAATTTTTAAAGGTTCAGTCTCTAGCTTTGGTTCTTCGCCAGAAATAAAGGGAATAACATTATCAATTATGTCAAGGCTTGCAACACCAGGATATCCTGCCCCAGAAAGAGCCTGCATTGTAACGACGTTTACAGCTTCAAGTCCAAATTTATCGTACAATGGTTTAAGAGCAAGTACCATTCCAATAGTTGAACAATTTGGGTTGGTAACAATACATCCGCCATTATATTGCTTTTGAGTTTTTATTAACTCAAGATGATCAGCATTAATTTCCGGAACAAGAAGCGGAACATCTTTATCCATTCTATGATTTTTAGAATTTGATACGACAATGTACCCCTTTTTTGCGAAAGCCTCTTCAATACCTCCTGCAACGGAAGAATCTAATCCCGAAAAAACAATTTTACTTTTAATATTTGGCAAGCCAGAAGTTGTGGTTGGCTCACATTCTTTAACAGTTAAAGATGCCACTTCAGAAGTTAGCGGCGATGATAAAATCCAGTTAACCGCATCTTTGTACAATTTACCAGCCGATCTTTCTGATGCCGCGACTTCGGCAATTTGAAACCATGGATGATTTGTTAATAATTCGATGAACTTTTGACCGACACTTCCGGTCGCTCCAAGTATAGCAACGGGGATTTTTTCGTTTGACGACATATATTTTTACTCACTCTTTTTTTTGTTAATTAAAAAATATAAAATGTTATCTTCTTACGCTTAGGTATTCTCTATTATAGGTTAAATTTTGTAATATAAATTAACTTAAATAATTAGAAATTCTAATTATGTCCGCAAATACTCCAGCCGAAGTTACATTAGCGCCAGCACCAGGGCCCTTAATAACTATTGGTCTTTCCTGATAATGCTTTGTGGTAAAAGCAAAGATATTGTCACTTCCGGAAAGAGAGTAGAAGGGATGATCAGTTCCAACTTCCTGTAAAGAAATTTCAGCTTTTCCGTTTTCAAGGCGAGCAATGTACCTTAACACTTTTCCATTTGCCTCGGCTTTTTTTCTTTTCTTTTCAAATTCGTCATCATGTTCTGCAAGTTTTATAAAAAATTCATCAACCGACTTTGTTTTAAGGGCAGATTTTGGTATCAAGCTTTCAACTTTCATATTCTTTAGTTCAAGCTTTAGCCCTATTTCTCGTGCAAGAATTAAAAGCTTTCTCGCAACGTCCATTCCATTTAAATCTTCCCGGGGATCTGGCTCAGTGAACCCTTTCTCTTTTGCCTGCTTAACGATTTCGCTGAATGATTTTCCTTTTGTGTATGAGGTAAATAAGTAACTTAATGTTCCCGATAAAACTCCTTCTATCTTTAATACTTTGTCGCCGCTGGATACAAGGTCTCTAATTGTACTTATTATTGGCAAGCCGGCACCTACGTTTGTTTCATAAAGAAATTTAACATTGTGGTTTAATGCAGAGTTTTTAAGTTGCTCATAATATTTATAACTTCTTGTATTTGCTCTTTTGTTTGGAGTTACAACCGATATAGCAGAGTCTAAAATTTCGAGGTATTTATCTGCAACTTGTTCGCTGGCTGTACAATCTACAAATATACTGCTTGGGAGGTTATAATTTTTCATTTGTTCGACAAAATCATTTAAGTTGGTTTTTATACCATCAGACTGCAACCTCTCTTTCCATTCAGAAGGATTTATTCCATTTTTATCAATTAGCATTTTGCCCCTGTTTGCAAGAGCAATTATTTTTACGTTAAGAAGATATTCCTTTGCAAGAAAGTCTTCTTGCTGATGAATTTGACTAAGTAGTGTACCGCCAATTAATCCTGTTCCGACGATATAAAGATTAACTGTTTTGGCAATTGATAAAAAGAAAGCATCATGTAAAGCGTTTAATGCTTTGGCAAGGTTTTCTTTACCAATTACTGAAGAAATATTTAATTCAGATGAGCCCTGTGCAATTGCTATGATGTTTATTCCGTTCTTTCCCAAAGCTTGAAAAACTTTTCCTGAAATTCCAGGAGTATTCCTCATATTTTCACCCACTACGGCTATGATGGAAAGATTGCACTCTACGATAGGATCGTTTATTAATTTCTCTTTTATTTCATAATGAAATTCTTCCTGAATTGCCTTTTTAGCTAAGTTGGAAAACTTTGGCAATACAGCAAAGCAAATAGTGTGCTCTGAAGAAGCTTGAGTAATCATTATTATATTGATTTCTCTCGCTGCCAAAGCTTTGAATATTCTTTGAGCAATTCCTGCTACGCCAACCATTCCACTGCCTTGCAACCTTATTAAAGCAATATCGTCTATTGCAGAAATTCCTTTTATTGGGAAATTATTCGGCAGGCTTTTCCCATTAATCACGGTACCTTCAAAAGCAGGATTAAATGTGTTTTTAATTCTAATTGGAATTTTTCTTTCAAGCGCGGGGTGCATCGTAGGAGGATGAATAACCTTTGCACCAAAATGTGAAAGTTCCATCGCTTCTTCATAAGTCAAACTTTTTAAAGGAAAAGCTTTCTTAACTTTTTTAGGATCAGTTGTCAAAACACCGTCTACATCAGTCCAAATCTCAATTTCATTTGCATGTAGAGCTGCTGCAAATATAGAAGCAGTGTAATCCGATCCGCCTCTTCCAAGGGTTGTCGTTTCATTGTTAAATGTTGACCCAATAAATCCAGTAATTACCTGCGTCAATGTATGTACTTTAAAATATTTTCTGATGTTTGAATAAGTAAGTGCGAAATCAACTTTTGCGCTTCCGAAGGTTTCATCTGTTTTAATAAGTTTGCGGCTGTCAAGATATTCACAGTTGAAATTTTTGTCGTTCATTGCGCTTGCAATAATATAGGTTGAAAATCTTTCGCCAAAACTAAGTATAAAATCCTGCATCCTTGGGGAAATTTCTTTTACAAGATAAACGCCGTGCAAAACATCTTCAAGCTCATTTAAGTTCAGTTTTATATTGGCAAGTATGCTACTTTGTTTTTTGACACTTAAAAGTTTTTTTGCAATTTGTATATGTGTTTCTTCAAGCTTCTTGAATAATTCCATATAAGTGATGTTACCACTTGAAGCTAACTGGCTCATCTTTAATAAATCGTCAGTAACTCCATGAAATGCCGAAAATACAATAGCTATTTTTTTATTTTTTTCAATAGACTTTTTAATTATCTCTATTACATTTAATATTCTTTCGGCGTTACCAACTGATGAACCTCCAAACTTTAATACTTTCATTTTTTATGCCTGCAAAAAAATTAGGTAAATATTCAATTATTTTTTTCTTAATAAGATTAATTTTCTTTTTTATCAAGAATTACATTTTACTGAATGATAATAAAAAAACCGGCTTCATTTCTGAAGCCGGTTTTTATTTTTTTTTGAAACTTAAATAATCACAACCATGCTTCAGTAGCCTTTTTTAGGTTTGGGTGTAGTTATAGTGGTTGTGGTGCACATGTACTTTTTAGAGTAATATTTAATTGTTGTTGTAATCATTTTAAAACTGTTGCAAATCTAATATAATATGAAGCCTTTGTCAAATTGAATTTTAATATAAACTTATAAAATTTCAATCTTTATAATATTTACTGAATAATTATCGAACTTTATTTTTATTTCTTTAGTTTGTCGGAAAAATTTTTCTTTCTGAACATTGCTTTATAAAAAAGAAAAATGAATAAAAAAATTAAGTTTTTTTAATTAACTTTTCAATGCCAATTGGGCAATGATCTGAACCCATTACATCGCTTAATATGAAAGCATTTTTTACATCGTCTCTTGCATTTTCGGAGACGAAAAAATAATCAATCCTCCAGCCAACATTTCTTTGACGTGCCCTCGTAACTTGATCCCACCAGGTATAATTTTGAGGCTCTTTATTGAAAATTCTAAAAGTATCTACATAACCGCTATTTATAAATTTATCAATCCATGCTCTTTCTTCAGGGAGAAATCCTGAAACATTAGAATTTTCCTTTGGGCGGGCTAAGTCAATTTCTTTATGAGCTGTATTAACATCTCCACAAATTATAATTTTAACTCCGTTGTTTTTTAAGTTATTTGCATACATGAGAAAAACATTATAAAACTCCATTTTATATTTTAATCTTTCTGTGCTTGCTTTGCCGTTAGGAAAATAAATGTTCATCAAAGTAAAATCCGGATATTCCGCAATCAATATTCTGCCTTCGTTATCAAACTTTGATATACCAAATCCTCTTTCAATTTTTTTCGGTTCTTCTTTGGAATATATAGCTACTCCACTGTAACCTTTCCTTTCACCGGAAGAAAAGTAGCAATGATAACCGTTAATATTTTTTAATTCATCTGGAAGCTGTTCTTCATTAGCTTTGGTCTCTTGTAGGCAGAGAATATCCGGTTTTTCACTGGCAAACCAATTTAGAAAACCTTTCTTATAAACTGCACGTAAACCATTAACATTCCATGAAAGTATTTTTATTTTTTTCATAATAAAAGTAAAATTATCAAAAAACTAATTGAAATATAAAAGGAAGTTTCTAAAAAAAATTATTGGGACAAAACTTTTCTTTAGTCTTTGATTTATCTCATACTCTTTTTATTTTTTATTTGTAAATTAGAAATGGTAAAAGAAAAATTTCAATAACTTAATCCTTCCTCATAAGAAGAGGACTATTGTATGGTAAAACAAATAGAACTTAGCTTAGTACCGGATATAATAAACGATAAATCCGCAATTTATAACGAAGCAGCAAATCAGCTGCAAATAAATGTAGAAGAAGTAAAAGCAGTTATACCTGTAAGAAGGTCAATAGATGCTCGTAGCAGTAGCCCAGTTTTTAAGCTCTTGTGTGAGGTTTTTGTCAACGAGTTGCCTCCTGAAGAAGACTTTCAAATAAAATATCCTTATGTGAAAGGTGAAAAGAAAGCTGTGGTTATTGGCTTTGGACCCGCAGGCATGTATGCTTCTCTTAGGCTTTTAGAACTGGGGATTAAGCCTATTGTTTTTGAAAGAGGGAAAGATGTTCAAGCTAGAAGGAAAGATTTAAAAACTCTTCAACAGGCCCATAAGGTTAATCCAGATTCTAACTATTGTTTCGGAGAAGGCGGTGCAGGTACTTACAGCGATGGTAAGCTTTATACTCGTGCCACAAAACGTGGCGATGTTAAGAAAGTATTGAGAATTTTTGTTCAGCATGGTGCTGATTATGATATCTTGGTTGATACTCATCCTCATATTGGCTCTAATAAACTTCCTAAAATTGTTAAATCGATTCGAGAAACAATTATTAAATGCGGTGGTGAAGTTCATTTTGATTCCCGGCTTACAGATATAATTATTAAAGATAAAAAGGTAACTGGAGTTATAATTAATAACGATACAGAAATTCCAACAGATGTTCTTTTAATAGCCACTGGTCACTCGGCAAGGGATATTTTCCAAATTCTTTACAATAAAAAAATTAAACTTGAATCAAAAGCTTTTGCAATGGGCGTAAGAATTGAACACCCGCAAGAACTTATAAACGAGATTCAGTATCACACTAATTCAAAGCATGAAAATCTTCCCGCAGCAAGTTATAATATCTCAAGTGAAGTTGATGGAAGAGGAGTTTATTCTTTTTGTATGTGCCCTGGCGGAATTATTGTTCCAGCCGCAACTGCACCTGGCGAAATTGTTGTTAATGGGATGTCTCTTGCTAAAAGAGATTCTCCTTATGCAAACGCTGGTTTGGTTGTCACTGTAAATGAAAAAGATTGGGAAAAATACAACGAGTTTTATCCTTTTAACGGTTTAATGTTTCAACAAGAAGTCGAAAGAACAGCTTTTAAACTTGCAAATAATACTCAAAGTGCCCCAGCTCAGCGGGTAACAGATTTTTATAATGGCGTTCTATCTTCCTCCTTGCCTAAAACTTCTTACATCCCGGGTTTAACTTCTGCTCCACTTCACGAAACTTTACCCAAATTTATTGTGGATAGTATTAGAACAGCAATGATGGCTTTTAATAATAAAATGAAAGGATTTTATTCTAATGAGGCTGTTCTTGTAGGCGTCGAGAGTAGAACTAGTTCTCCCGTTAGAGTGACCAGAAATAAAGAGACTTATATGCACGTGGAAGTTGATGGACTTTTCCCTTGTGGTGAAGGGGCGGGGTATGCTGGCGGTATCGTGTCTGCTGCTCTTGATGGTGAAAATTGCGCTAATGCAATAGCCAGATTCTTAGATAGAGTTTTATAAAAAATTCTTTATAATTTTTAGCTTATTGTTCAAAATTATAGAAGGACACTGTAAATTTTTGAAACCGTTAGAATAATTAAAATATTTTGCTGATTGCATGATAACTTTAGTTATTGGCAATAAGTTTTTTGTTCGGAAGAGAAAATATTTGAAAGGATTTTATGGACGAAGAAAAAAACAATCCTCCTTTGTGGTTTATGATTGTCGGTATTATTATTGTCTCCGTAGTAGCTGTTTTTGTAATGTTAGGTCCAACTCATAAATACACGCAAAAGAATCAATATTATTTGAATGATGCACAAAGCAATTTAATTTATAATACAACTTCTCAAAAGAATAATTTTTACTTAAGTTAAAATTATAGTTAATTTATTATTTCATCATACTAACTGTAAATTGCTCTTACCTTTTCCTTTATTAATTATAGTTCACTGCCCGATTTATTTATTTTCCTTTTGAGCCTTATCCCTATTCGTATTGTTTTTCTTCTTAGCCTTCGAATTTAAAGACGTCTCAATTTCTATTTTTAATATATTTTTTAGTTCAATTAAATTGTATCCACAATGTTGAGAGTTTTGATACATTTCATCAATTAATCTTAAACCGGACATCATTTCCTTTATTATTGAATTGGATTTAGTATTTGATTCTTTACTCTTAGATGAGATTTGTTTTTGTGTCCTAAGCAAATAGTAATGAGAGGCTTTGTTAATAAAGTAAATAAAATGAACCCATTCTAATAAGTTTTCAAACCGCTCTTTATTAAAATAAATTATGCCTCCAAATTCATTCAATAAAAGATATTTTGAGACTTCTTCATTGTCGATTAATTTGGAGATGAAATGCCATCCATCATTAAAAAGGTAAGATTCGTTCCACAAGTGTTCTTTGGAAATAAGAGCCTTTATTAGAGCTGATTTTTCAAATATATCTTCAACTTCGTGTTTATTTTCTTGAAGGACACTAATTAGAATCTTCTCCAAGTTTATTCTCTCGCTAAATTCGTTCCAGCTTATTTTTGAATTAGAAAGTCCGGAATGTAAAATACGGTTTGTTATCAGGTACACAAATAACAAATTTCTTGCATGCATTTTATGGTTGCTGTTTTCATTAAAGACTGTATGAATTAATTTGTTTGATAAATTATTTTTTCTTTTTGATGAATGTTTATTTATCTGTGAAAATAAATATTTTAGGTTTTTGATATCGGTTATAATGTCGTCTACTATTTTGTTTTCGCTCAATAATATTTTTTCTAAATTTTTTATCTCACTCAGTAAACTTTTTATTTTATTATTAACCTGAATAGGAAGCAGTAATTCTTTTTGTCTGCCGTTATTCCTTATATAGCTATTTTCTTCGAAACATAATTTGTTTAATTCTGATAAAGTTTCACCATTTAACAAATAGAGAAAAGAATTGTATAATGGAGCAAGCTTGATTTCCTTAAGTTTTTCTTCGATTGAATTTACACCCTTACCATCAAGTATACGGCTAAGATTCTCATACTCACCATTCATATCAATTATTTCTTTAAAATCAACAAGTATTTTATAATTGTAACCATCGAGTGTAAAGAATAAACCTTTCTCATAAATTTCCTCGCCGGATTTTATAAACTCCAATTTAGTTTTATGATCCCGGTAAATGTAAAAATATTTATAGTTGTTTTTAAGAAGTAAAGCATCTGCTAATTTTTGAGTTCTCTTAAAATTAGAGCCATTATTTTGAATTGCCTTAATTACCGAGTAATTGATGTAACCTTTGCATTGGGAATAGGCATTATTGTAAACGACCAGGGCTCTTTCATTTTCGTACATATTTGTAAACGCAAAAACATTTTCATTTACATTACCATACTCGTCAATAAAATCATAGAATTCAAAATTGACAACTTGACTAAATAAATATCTTTTATTCATTAGCGGAAATACTTCAGCTTCATGCCGGTTAATTAAATGCAAGTCAGCAGTTTCATTATAATATGCTTTTTTATATTCCATACCATATTTCTCAGAGAGACCTTCAACTTGCCCATGCCCAAACATAGGTAAACCTGGAAGCGTAACCATCATAACAGCAACGCCAAAATATTTATCTCCTTTACCAAATTGGTTAACAGCCGTTTCTTCATCCGGATTACTCATAAAGTTAACATAGCGTTTGAGAATCTCCGGGTTGAAGTCGAGTGTGTTTTTAATAAGCTCCCGGAATTTATTATTTTCTTCTTTCATCATCATATGCATAAAAGCGCTGTTATAAACACGGTGCATGCCAAGTGAACGTACAAAATATCCTTCCATCAGCCAAAATGCTTCGGCAAGTAAAAGAGTATCTGGCATTTCAGCATTCATTCTATCTACTACCTCACGCCAGAATTCATTCGGCATAGCTTCATTAAATTCATCATCCGACATAGCAAAGTCCGAACGTGAAGGTATAGCACCTCCACTGCCTGGCTGTGGAAACCAAAGCCTCTGATAATGTTTCTTAGCTAATGTCATTGCAGCATCAAAGCGAATTATAGGAAACTTTTTGGCAATATGCATTATTGTCTGAATTAAATCTTCTCGTACTTCTGGTTTCATCAAATTTAATTGTGCCGTGTCATTCCATGGCATGTGTGTTCCATCGTTACCATGATAAATATATTTTACATCGCCTGTATATGAATCCCTTCTTTGAAAAACAACAGCAGCATCTTCTCTTGAATAATATTTATCTTCTATTCTAATTTCAACCCGTGCATCATCAGAAAGATTTGGTCCCAAAAAAGTATAACCTGGGAAAGGTGGATAGCTTGTTTGAATAAAATTATCCGGTTTTTCGATTACCCATTTTGAATAAATTCCAGTATGATTTGGAACCATATCACTTGCCAGTCTGATACCTCTTAACCAAGCTCTTCTCTTTAAATTTTGAAATGAATCTTCACCGCCGAGTTCTGAAGCAATTTCATAATCATAAAGTGAATAAGCCGAAGCTGCTGCCTCTGGATTGCCAGTTAATTGTTTTATTTTCCTTGATGCATTGCTTCTTTCCCAAACACCTATCAACCAAAGTGCTGTAAAATTCCAGTTTCTTAGTTGATCAAGTTCTTCATCAGGAATTTCATCGAGCCGCGAAATTCTTCGGTTGTACTTTTTTGAAAGTTGATCTAACCAAACGAAAGCATTTTTTGCAATCATTACTACCTTTGGCATCCAATCTAAATCTTTTGTAAATCTTTCTATACCTGAATTGTAATAATCCAATTCGGCTCTAGTAAGTTTTTTGCCAGCAGCAAGTTTTTCTCTTAGTTTTCTTAAATATTCTTCATCATACTTATAAACCGGTACAGGCGGAGTTGGTTTAGGACCAAAACCTATTTGTAGAAATATTTTCAAATCTTCGGTAATTAAATCAAGCCCTCCTAAAAGTCGGTTCTTTAATTTTTCAGGAATGTATATCCCCCAATTTTTAATTATAAATTCAAGTTGTCCTTCAATGTTATGTGGACTATTGACAATTGGCTTTTTCAAAAATGAAATGAGAGAAACATTTTCTTCACCAAAAGATTTTTCTTCGTTAAAAAAAGTTTCACTTCTTTCGATTAAAGACGGATAATTTGTTTTCTGAGAAATTATTTTGTCTGTAAAAAGTTCTTCTAAGCGGTAAGCGGCAGGGTTAATATTTTCCAAATTTAATAAAATTATTTCTTCAAGAATTATTTCACGGTTCGGTTTTATTCCACTATTTCCTTTAAGATATTCTTCTGGCTTTTCTTTGCCTGTGTAAACAGTTAAAGCAGGAAATTCTTTTATGTACTCAAGAAGAATTTTATCCAACTCGTCTTCTGTAAGGTGAGTTTTTAAAGTGTTGAGTGCTTTTGTAAAAACCCCAGGATTAATTTTTTCCTCATAATAGTGGATTAAATAATGAAAAATTTCGTGCATCAAGCCGAGGGCATTTATTTGCCCCGCCCCAACTAACAAGTTAAATTCGCCAGCAGCACTTCTGTGGTCATTAATTTTTTTAGCAAGAATTCTTGCTTGCCTAAAATTTGCAATTATTATATCACCAGAAATTGAGAAAAGCGAATGCTCTATTTGATATTTTTCTCTTGCCGCACGATGAACATGAAATTCGTATTTGGTGAACATATTTTTTCTAAATTTTAATTTGTAAGTTACTACTAATGTAGGATTTTAAAAGATAAGATTAAAGATTGAAAACTAATTAGGTTTTTTCAACCGTTAAATAGTCTTTCCTTTTAATTAAATTGATATTCTTTTTTTATTAAATTATTTTTAACACCTTAAAAATAACGGTTCACGTGCAAACTCCTTTAATGATACAATATAATAAGATAAAAGCTGCTCATCCAGATACAATTTTGCTCTTTAGGATGGGAGACTTTTTTGAAACTTTTGAGGAAGACGCTAAAATTGCGTCTAAAGTTCTTGGAATTACTTTAACAAAACGGGCAAATGGTGCTGCCGGCGATGTGCCGTTGGCCGGCTTTCCGCACCATGCTATCGATGCTTATCTTCCTAAACTTATTAGAGCCGGCTATAGAGTAGCTGTTTGCGAACAAGTTGAAAATCCTAAGTTTGCAAAAGGAATTGTTAAACGTGAAGTAATCGAAATTGTCACTCCTGGTGTCGTCTTTTCTGATAAACTGCTCGACCATAAAAAAAATAATTATTTAATGTCGGTAAATATAAAAGATGATATAGCTGGGATTTCATTCTGCGATATTTCTACAGGTGAGTTTTTTGCCTTTGAGATTCCAGAAAAAATGCTTTCACAACAGATTGAAACAATCTCACCTGCTGAAATCCTTGTCAAAAAAAGTAATAAAGAATTTATGGAACAGCTTATCTCAAAAATTAATCCTTCAATCCGAATTACTAAAATTGACGACTGGATTTTTAATCTTGAATATGCAAAAGAACTTTTAATAATGCAGTTCAAAACTGTAAACTTAAAAGGATTTGGAATTGATAATTTTGTCCCTGGCATAATTGCCTCCGGCGCAATATTAAATTACCTGCAAGAAACACAAAAAGAAAATCTTTCGCACTTAAATAAAATTTCTGCCTATAATCCTTCCGAATATATGACGCTTGATTATGCTACTAAACGAAATCTAGAAATTACTTTTTCGATGCAAGACGGCGGAAGAGAAGGCTCTCTTATTTCAGTTCTCGATAGAACTCAAACTGCAATGGGCGGAAGATTATTGAAAAAATGGATTTCTGCTCCTCTTAGAAAACTTGAACCAATTCAAATGAGACTTGAATGCGTTGAAGACCTATTAAACAAAAAAGATTTAAGGACTAAATTAAAAAGCGAACTTAAAGAAATTGGAGACCTTGAAAGAATTATATCTAAAATTTGCACCGGCAGAGCTAATCCACGCGAAATTGTTGCTTTGAAATTTTCACTGCAAAAAATACCTTTAATTAAAAAACTCCTCGAACATGCAAGCGTAAATACATTAATTAAAATTAAAGAAGATTTTTTATTGCTCGATTCACTTGTCGCTAAAATTCAAAATTCAATTGTTGATAATCCACCGTTAAGCTTGGCAGACGGCGGTGTAATCAAAAGTGGCTTTAGCGCCGAACTTGATGAATTACGGGATATCTCTATCCATGGAAAAGATTGGATCGCTAACCTTCAAAAAATAGAAAGAGAACGAACTGGCATTCCTTCCCTTAAAGTTAGTTACAATAAAGTCTTTGGATATTATATTGAAGTTAGCCATGCTAATAAAGAAAAAATTCCAGCTGATTATATCCGCAAACAAACACTCGTTAACTCCGAAAGATTTATTACCCCTGAATTAAAAGACTATGAAGAAAAAATTCTTCATGCCGAAGAAAAAATATATGAACTTGAATCCCAATTGTTTAATGAAATTAAATTGTCCATTGCCTCCGAGGCTGAAGCTGTTCAACAGAATGCAAAACTTATTGCAATCCTCGACTGTTTTTTGTCTTTTGCCGAATGTGCCGAAGAATATAATTACACTAAACCTGAACTTGGCGAAGATAATTGCCTTGAAATAATTGATGGACGACATCCCGTAGTGGAAAGAATTCTTCCTCCAGGTGAAAAATTCATCGCTAATAGCTGCAAAATGGATAATGAAAAAGATCAGATAATTTTGCTAACCGGACCTAATATGGCTGGTAAATCAGTTTACCTTCGACAAGTCGGTTTGATAGTTTTACTTGCTCAAATTGGTTCCTTCGTCCCTGCTAAGAAAGCTCACATTGGATTAATCGATAGAATTTTTACTCGTGTTGGTGCAAGTGATAATATTTCTGCCGGCGAAAGTACTTTTCTTGTCGAAATGCAAGAAGCGGCTAATATCCTTAATAATGCTACTTCAAAAAGCCTTATTCTTCTTGATGAAATTGGAAGAGGAACTAGTACATTCGATGGTATTTCAATTGCCTGGGCTATTACAGAATATCTTCACGAAAACCCGAAACTGGCAGCTAAAACTTTATTTGCAACCCACTATCACGAATTAAACGAGATGGCTGAAATTTTTCCGCGTATTAAAAATTATAAAGTTGAAGTTCGGGAGTTTGATGATAAAGTAATATTTTTGCATAAGGTTAGTCCAGGACGTGCAGATCATAGCTACGGTATTCAAGTTGCTCAGATGGCTGGACTCCCACTTTTTATTACAAAGCGCGCAAAGGAGATTCTCGAAAATCTTGAAAGTAAGGAGTTGACCCCTTACGAAGTTAAAAAAGAAAAATTAAGAAAATTAAAAAACGAAGATGAAAACCAATTCAGTTTGTTCGAAATAAAAGACGATAAACTAAGAAGCGAAATTCAAGATATTGAACTGAATAACCTTACTCCGTTGGAAGCTCTTAATAAGCTAAGTCAATTGCAAAAGAAGGTTCTTAATGATGAATAAATTCAAACTCCTTTATTTTGTTTCAATTTTATTTTTTGTAACATTAACTTTGTTCTTTTATTCTTGCGGTAAAACTTATACTCCGGAACAAAAAAAATATATAAGTGAAATTGAAAAATATAGAAACGATAAAAATAATTTTATGAAAAATAACCCTGATTCTCCTTTCAATCAGGACCCCGATGCTCATTTTATGCCTCTTAAATATTATGACGTTAATCCGGAATTTGTTTTTAAGAGCAAGTTATTTCTTTATAGTTCTAATGATACTGTAACTGTCTTCGGTACAAAAGGAGAGCAGAGGAAAATAGTTAGGTTCGGTTATGTTAAGTTCAATTATAAAAATAAAAATTATAAGTTGAATGTTTATAAAGGCAAAACCCACGATGGAACTGAATATTATACCATTTGGTTTACCGATAATACTACCGGAGATGAAACTTACGGCGTTGGAAGATATTTGGATTTTAATTTTAATCCAGATAGAAATTTTGTTTATACAATTGATTTTAACCTGGCATATAATCCTTATTGTGCTTATAGCGCAAAATATTCTTGCGCGATACCTTTGAAAGAGGATCATCTTAATTTTGCTGTGGAAGCTGGCGAAAAGAAATTTCATAATTAATCTTTTAGGAGATATAAAGTGGTTGTTGTTTTAGAAAAAAATGCAACAGATAAACAGATTGAAAATATTATTAAACATCTTGAAGACTTTGGATTTTCGGTTCACAAATCTACCGGAGTTGAACAAATTGTACTTGGTGCAATAGGTGTCAAACCAGATTTCGATACAAGAAAAGTTAAAATCCTTGATGGTGTTGCTGAAGTTTACAGAATAACCGAGCCTTTTAAGCTCGCAAGCAGAAGCTTCCAGAAGGATGATACTGTAATTAAAATTAAAGATGTTGAAATTGGTGGTAACAAAGTAATAATGATGGCCGGTCCTTGCTCAATTGAGAACGAAGAGCAGATATTTACAATAGCAGAAATTGTTGCTAAATCCGGTGCTCAAATATTACGCGGCGGAGCTTTTAAACCTCGTACTTCACCTTATTCTTTTCAAGGTCTTGGTGAAGAAGGATTAAAATTAATGCGCAAAGCCGCCGATAAATTTAACCTTCTGATGATTACGGAAGTGATGGAATCAAGCCAAATTCCATTAATTCAACAATATACTGATATTTTCCAGGTTGGAGCTCGTAATATGCAAAACTTTGCACTGCTGCGCGACCTTGGTAAAGTTTCAAAACCAATTATGCTAAAAAGAGGATTAGCTGCAACAGTTGAGGACTGGCTGATGTCCGCAGAGTATATTTTATCAAGTGGCAACAGACAAGTTTTAATTTGTGAAAGGGGAATTAGAACTTTTGAAACTTATACAAGAAACACTTTTGATCTTTCTGCAATACCAGTTGTTCATAAAAGAAGTCATTTGCCCGTTATAGCAGATCCTTCTCACGCTACCGGTTTGAGAGATAAAGTTCTTCCTATGGCAAGAGCTGCAGTTGCCGCCGGTGCTGACGGGCTGATGGTAGAAGTCCATCATGATCCTGAAAAGGCTTTATCCGATGGTCCACAAGCTCTTCTTCCGGATCAATTCCTTGAATTAATGCGTCAAGTAAAAATGATTGCTGAAGTTATAGGCAGAAAAATGTAATCCTAAAATTATGTTCTCTATAAGTTTGAAATTTTAGAATGAAATATCTTTTTGTTAAGACTTTTTTATGAATTCTTATTGCTAATTTTGCAGTATCGTTTTATTGTTTTACTCATCAAATTGAAATTCTCTTGTTATAAATATTTTTTAAAATTGTAAATTATAATCAATCGATTTCCGAATATTTAGTTGAATAAAATTGGTATCAAAAAAAATCTCTATATTAGGTTTGGGTTTAATAGGCGGATCAATAGCTAAAGCATTAAAAAGTTGCAGCTCTTCTTTCTATATTAAAGGCTTTGATAAAAAGGAAATATTAAATATTGCCGCATCTGAAAAGACCATTGATGAAAAATTAAATTCAGTTGAAGACTGTCTTGATTCTGATATTATTTTCCTTTGTCTTCCAACAGCTATTTCTTTAGAATTCTTTGTACGGCTTGCACCTTTACTTAACGCTGGAACTATTCTTAGTGATGTTTGCGGTGTTAAAGGAGCTTTTGAAGATAAATGGAAACAAATTAAAAGTAAGGGTATATATATCGGCGGTCACCCGATGACAGGTAAAGAAACTAACGGTTATGTTAACTCTGATGAGTTGCTTTTTGAAAATTCTGTTTATGTTATTTCGGATTCTGTGCAAGACAAAATTAAATTAGAGGAATTCCTTTCTGTTGTTAATTTGCTTGGTGCAAGAATTAGATTTTTAGACCCCTATCTTCATGATAAAGTAATTTCAAAAGTTAGCCATTTGCCTCAGTTGGTTGCTGTAAGTCTCGTAAATACTGCTGCCGAAAATGGCGATAAGATTAATCCACTCGATTTTGCGGCTGGAGGCTTTCGGGATATGACACGAATTGCTTCTAGCTCATTTAACGTTTGGGAATCCGTATTAAAGCTGAACCAAACTGAAATAATTCTTGCTCTCCAAAAATTAAAGGAAAAGTTAAATCAGCTTGAAGAAAATCTTCTTTCGGGAAATTTTGAGTCAATCGAACAATCTTTTGATAAAGCCCGCTCCCGTAGAGATGAAATTCCTAAAAATGCAAAAGGGTTTCTTAATCCTCTTGTTGATGTATTCATTTACGTCAAAGACGAACCCGGTGTATTGAGCAAACTTTCTACGATAATGTACAAACATAATATAAATATAAAAGATGTTGAATTACTCAAAATTCGTGAAGGAACTGGCGGAACTTTCCGAGTCGCTTTTGAAAATGAAGAAATTGCTGCAATCGCTAAAAAATTAATGGAAGCTGCAGGTTTTAAAACAAAGTAATTTTATTCCCCTTTTTTACACTGTAGATATAGAAAAACAAAATTGAATTAAAAAATAACGGGGTAATGTTTTGTAAATTTTATATCTTCTAAAATAATTTTAATTTTGCACACCAATTCATTTTTTTGTTATTTGAATTCAATTTATTTCTTAATTTCCTTTGTAAAAATGCGGCTACATCCTATTTATTCTTTCGTATTATTATTTTTATTCTTATCCTTTAATGCTTTTGCTCAAGATTCTAATGGCTCTGGCGTAAAGAAAACTTACTACCCAGACGGAACTTTGAAGTCTGAAGGAGAGTATTCAAATAATAAATTAAATGGAAAATATTATGAATATTACCCCGACGGACATCTTTGGAAAAAATGGAATTTTGTGAACGGAAAGGAACAAGGTAAATCCTACTGGTATTTCGAAAACGGCTTGCTTAATATCGAATGGAACTACCAAGACGGTGTTAAACAAGGCGTCTCAAAATGGTATTATGAAACTGGCGAGCTTTGGGCAGAACAAAATTATGTAAATGGTAAGTTGGAAGGGGTTACTCATACTTATTATAAAACTGGCGAACTCGAAGGAGATTGGAATTATTTTAACAATGAACTAGATGGCGTTTCAAAAACTTATTTTAAATCCGGAAAAGTTGAAGTTGAAAAAACTTATAAAAATGGAAAATTAAACGGACCTACAAAAGTGTATCACGAAAACGGTGTGCTCGCTCTTAGTGCTAATTTTGTTAATGATAAAATTGTCGGTCAAGTTAAAATTTATGATATGTCTTCCAACCTTAGAGTTGTTGATACTTATGAAAATGGAGAACTGGTAAACAGAGTTAAATATACTTATACTGGAAAGCTTGAAGAAAAAGAAAATATCGATAGAAACTTTTATTCAAATGGCTCAATTAAAAAAGAGTTCCATTACAAAAATGGTCTAAAAGATGGAATATGCAGCGACTTTTATGACAACGGTTTTCTTAAAAATGAATGGCATTATAAAAATGATTCTTTGGAAGATAATTCTTTCTCATTTTACGATAATGGGATTCTTAAATCTTCAACTGATTACGTCCGAGGTGTTAAAAAAGGAATTATGAAAACTTATAACCCCGACGGTACTTTACTAAGTGAATGTAACTACGACGGAAATCTTAAGAACGGAATCGAAATCCAGTATTTCCCCAACGGTGTTATGAAAGCTGTGTTTTATAACTTAAATGGAATTATTAACGGCGATTATAAAACTTTTTATAAAACGGGTCTATTAGAATCCCAAGCTAAATACGAAAACGGAAAAATAACCGGGAAGAAAAAATATTTCTATCCCTACGGCGCATTAATGAAAGTTGAAGATTATTGGAATGGTAATTTGGATGGCTGGACAAAAATATATTATGTTGATGGGAAAATTAAAGAAGAAAATTATTTTATCAATGGTAAGCTAACCCAAAGCAAAATTTATAGCGAAGACGGGAAAATTGTTTCTAATAAAATTTATTAATTTATCTTTTTTGTAAGTTAATTTTTAAAATTGAAAGAATTTAAAACCGGAAAGAATTATGAGTCAGAAAAAAAAATCCAAAAAGTTTATTGTTAGCCTCCTTCAACTGTCTTTTACGAATGATGTAAATGATAACTTGAAAAAAACAATCTCCTGGATAGAAAAAGCTTCAAAGGAAGGAGCTCAGATTATTTGTCTTCCGGAATTGTTTAGGTCTCAGTATTTTTGCCAGGTTGAGGATATAAATAATTTTGATTTTGCCGAGCCAATCCCTGGTCCATCTACTGAAGCTATTTCAAAAGTTGCCAAAAAAAATCAAGTAGTAATAATAACACCGGTCTTTGAAAAACGAACTTTGGGGCTTTATCACAACTCTGCTGCAGTAATTGATGCCGATGGAAGTTTAAAAGGCATTTACCGCAAGATGCACATTCCGGATGATCCTTCTTATTATGAAAAATTTTATTTTACTCCAGGTGACTTGGGCTATAAATCATTTAAAACAAAATATGCAGAAATAGGAACTTTGATTTGCTGGGACCAATGGTTTCCCGAGGCTGCAAGGTTAACATCCTTAAAAGGAGCTAATATTTTATTTTATCCTACGGCAATTGGCTGGTTACCTAATGAAAAAAATGAACACGGTAAAGCTCAGTTTGATTCATGGCAGACTATTCAACGAGGGCATGCAATTGCAAATGGAGTTTACGTCGCCGCTGCTAACAGGGTCGGTTTTGAAAAGCCGTTTAAAAACAGCACTGGAATTGAGTTTTGGGGTTCCTCTTTTATTGCTGATCCGCAAGGTATCATCCTCGCTCAGGCTTCCTCAGATAAAGAAGAAATTCTTCTCGCAGAAATCAATCTCGAAAGAATTGAATATATCCGCCGTAACTGGCCATTTCTCCGTGATAGAAGAATTGATTCTTATGACCAATTAAATCAAAGATTTTTAAAATAATGCGCTTATTTCATTATTTTGCTTTCTTGTCGTAATTAGAAAATTTTATGATTTGTTATAACTAAAAATATTATGGATAAAAAAAATTTATTTAGACTTCCAGCAGAATGGGAAAAACACGAAGCAACTTGGCTCGGCTGGCCTCACAACAAACAAGATTGGCCCGGTAAGTTTACTCCTATTCCTTGGGTTTATGCTGAAATTGTTAAAAGAATTTCCAATGAAGAAAAAGTTAGAATAGTTGTTGAGTCTAAAGAACACCAACAAAAGGCAAAATATGTTTTAAGTTCTGCAAACGTTAGTTTGTCTAATGTTGAATTCTTTTATTTGAAAACTGATAGAGGCTGGATGCGCGATGCGTGCCCTGCTTTTGTAAAAAATGATAATGAAATTGCTTCAATAAATTTTAAATTTAACGCCTGGTCAAAATATAATAATTTTAAAAAGGATGCTAAACTTCCTAAATTTATTGCACGTCAATTTAATCTTAAAAATGTTGTAGCTACTCTTAATGACCGGCATATTGTCCTTGAAGGTGGTGCTATTGATGTAAATGGAAGTGGAACTTTAATTACCACTGAAGAATGTTTACTGAATTCTCAACTTCAAGTTAGAAATCCAGGCTTTTCTAAAAGTGACTATCATGAAATATTTGAAAAGTATTTAGGCATTTCAAATGTTCTGTGGCTTGCTAAAGGAATTGCCGGCGATGATACCCACGGGCACGTTGACGACCTTTGCCGCTTTGTAAATAAATCAACTCTTGTGCTTGTTCAAGAAAAAAATGTTACAGATGAAAATTATAAATCTCTCCAAGAAAACAAAGAAAGATTAAAAGATTTTTCTCTGGAAAATGGCTCAAAACCTGATACTGTTTTCCTTCCTATGCCCGAGCCTGTGTTCTTCAAAGGGCAGAGATTGCCAGCAAGTTATGCTAACTTCTATATTTCAAATGAAGCCGTACTTGTCCCTACATTTAATGACCCAAACGATAAAATTGCCTTGGGCATTATCGGAGAATTGATTACAGACCGGCCTGTTGTTGGAATCCATTCACTTGATCTTGTTTGGGGGCTCGGTACTATTCATTGTTTGACTCATGAACAACCAGCAATATGAAAATTATTTTGTCCCTTGTTCGATACGAATATTAAAATCTATAAACTGTTAAGACAGTTTCTATAAAGAGGTTTATTATTGTTGACTCACGGATTACTCCGTGAGTTAATAAATTAGTTCCTTTTGTAGGAACCGTTTTAAGGGTTTATTTTTTATTTCCAACAACATGTTATTTTTTTCTTCCTTAAAAACGATACCAAATTTTAAATATATTTGTTTTAATCTTTTTTACTTATTGAATTGGGAGTCGAATTTATGTTTGTTAAAGTAATAACAGAAGAGCAAATAGAAATAGTGGAATCTTTAGCAAAAGAAATTTGGTCTGAACACTATACTGCCATAATTGGCAAGCATCAAGTTGATTATATGCTGGGAAAATTTCAGTCAAAGCAAGCTATAACTGAACAGATTTCTAATGGATACAGTTATTTCCTAATCGAAGATGATAAAAATTATGTTGGCTATTTAGCTGCATTGCCCCAGAAACACGAACTCTTTTTGAGTAAGTTATATCTTAAGTCATCAAAAAGAGGTAAAGGCTTAGGCAAAAAAGCTATTCATTTTCTGGAAGAATTTGCCTTAAAAGAAAAATTACAAAAAATTACACTTACTGTAAATAAAAATAATATTAATTCGATAAAGGCTTATGAAAAACTTGGTTTTAAGAATTCCGGCGCCATTATCCAAGATATTGGTTGCGGTTATGTAATGGATGATTTTCGAATGGAAAAAGATGTTCCATCGAAGATATAAAAAATTTTTTATCCAAAATATAAATGTGTAATTCTTTTTTTTGTTTGAAACTGTTCTTCAAATTCTGGCTTAAATTTGAATATAAAAAATTAACTAACTGTTTCGTTTATGTGTTTCAGCCTTTAAAATTATCCGTAAAATTTATTGTAGGTGATTTTAGTAATAAATATTATCTTTACTTGGAAATTCAAAAAATTTTAGGCGATATTTAAAACTACCAAAAAATACCTGCAGTTTATAGATGAAAATACAACTCATTACTCTTATATTTTTAAATTTGGTTATTTCGTCCTTTGGGCAAGATAGTACTTCTGCACCTGAAGTTTTTACAATTAAACTTGAAAACTCCGTCCTTAAAACGTGGAATAGCCAAAATCAAATAGTATTTGAAAAGAATTTTAATAATCCTTTTTCACAAGATGTTGATCTTGATGGCGATGATATTAATGAATTTGTTGTTACAGATGAATATACCTCAAATGGAAAGTCTCTTTATACTTTATATGTGTTCAACACAATTGATTCTTTTTATATTGCAGATTCCATTAATTCCGGGCTTATGAAACCCGTCGTAGAATATTCTGACGAATTTAAAGGTATTATCTTGTTGACTGGTAATGATAAATTTGATTCATTTAATTCGGACAGTGATGAAGTTTTTCTTCCTCTTAATGTTTGGAAATATGAAAGCTCGAAAATTATTTCCTTGAATGATGAGCTTTACGATATATTTATTTCTACAAACGATTCACTAATTGATTTTATTGACTCCTTTGTCGAAAGTAACAAAGGGTGTGATACCGTAAAAAAACTTCAAGCTATAATTGCGGCTGTTTATGTTAATTATTTGACCGCTGGCGAAAAAACTCTTGCTGAGCAATTCTTAAATAAATATTATTTGTGTAGCGACCTTAAAATTTTTCAAGATAAAATTCTTTCATTACTTAAAGGACGTTAAAATGAAATTAGATTGGAATTTATTTTTAAATAAAACCTTAAATATTACTATGCACGAAAATTTTGGATTAGCATTTGACTCAAAATCAAATACGCCTATTTTTGAAATTGTTTTCAAATCTGGAAAACTTACCGGAGTATATGAAGAAGGGCTTCTTCTCGAAACAAAAAGAGAAAATGAAATAATTAAAATTTTTGTGCCTTTTGGCTCTATTAAATGTGTAGAAATTTTTAATTTTTAAGCAAAGATTCAACTTTGAAAAAAATTCCTTTTATTGCTGCTGTTTTTTTGTTCTCACTTTCTTGCCTTTTTCCACAGGGAATCGAAATTAAATCCCTTAAAGTGTATTCCGGTAATAACGAAGCATCTTTTCCTATTATTGTACGTGATGGAAACCGCTCTGGTAAAATTACAATTGAATTTGACGTCAAATCTAATTCTGTTCCGAACTTTAGTATAATTTTTAAGTTTTGTAATAAAAACTGGATTCCTTACGATAATTTATTCTTACTGAATCAAGGGAAAAATACTTATTATAACCTTCATTTTTCCTTGCTGCCAAATACCGTTAAAGCCGCTAATTATCATTTTATCGAAAGTTTCCCTGATGGAAAAGGATATGTGGATTTTCCTTTTTCTGGTAACTGGATGTTTTTTATTACAGATTCTCAGGATACTTCTTTGGTCTACGGCTCCGGAAAATTTTTTAGCATCAGAAATGATGTTGCGCTAAACGATACTATTACAAATGAACAGCTCAATGATAAAATTTATTTTCCCACTGATCTTGCTAAAGTGTTTAATATAACTACCAGTTTTTATCTTCCTGCTAATTTTGTTCCCTCACACGTTAATTTAGTTGAAGTTATTGAAAATCAAAAAATTGATTATCCATTTATAATAACCAGAAATAATAATACCGATAGCAAACAATATTTTTGGAATGGTGACAGACAATTTTCATTCGTTGTAAGAAATGTTCTCCCCGGCAATGAATACAGACAAGTTGATTTAAGAGACTCTTATAAATATGCTGGACCTAATGTAAATGCACATTTAGACGGAATGGATTATTCTCGCTTTTTTCAGGAAGGTGGAAATGACTTGTTTGGCGGCTCTATCCTTACCAACTACGATAACGCCTATGCCGATTACTTGAATGTTACTTTTTCTATCAGACCCCAAAATGAAATTAAAGGCGGTGTGTGGCTTGTTGGTGCTTTTAACAGTTGGCTGCTAAATAAAAATTATGAAATGGAATTTAATAACGGAGTTTATTCTATTACAATCCCTCTTAAACGAGGAATTTATGACTATCAATATGTTACCGCTTCCTTATTTAACGGTCAAATTGTTAACCCAGACTGGGTCATTCTGGAAGGTAATAGCTGGCAAACTTCAAATTTGTATCAAATCTTTCTTTATTACCGCGACCAAAATTTTGGCGGCTATGATAGAATAATTGGTTATCAACAAATTATGAGTAACGACAAATGGAAAAATTAAAAGTTGGTGTAATTGGTACAGGACATCTTGGAAAGCTTCACATTAAAATGCTTAAACAAATTAATGATTGTTCTTTAATCGGTGTCTTTGACAGTAATCAAGAAACCGCAAAAGCTGCTGGACAGGAATTTAGAGTTAATGTCTTCAATTCCATTGATGAGCTTTTGCAAAAAGTTGATGCCGTTTCTATTGCTGCTACTACTAGCTCGCACCATGCTATTGCTAAAAAATGTCTCGAAAATGATATTCATGTCTTTGTAGAAAAGCCAATCACAGTTACCATCCCCGAAGCAGAAGACTTAGTTGAAATTGCAAGTTTAAGAAATCTTATTTTACAGGTCGGTCATGTCGAACGTTTTAATCCTGCGTTAATCTCTCTTGAAAAATATATTATGCAGCCAATGTTTATTCAAACGGACAGACTTGCCCAGTTTAATCCTAGAGGTACAGATGTTGCCGTAGTGTTAGACTTAATGATTCATGACATTGATATAATTTTAAGTCTTGTTAAAAGCACTGTTAAAAATGTGGAAGCCAGTGGTGTTGCCGTTGTTTCGGACACTTTAGATATCGCTAATGCAAGAATTCAATTTGAAAACGGTGCTGTTGCAAACGTTACTGCCAGCAGAATCTCTCAAAAAAAAATGAGAAAGATGAGAATTTTTCAGCGCGATAATTACATATCCCTTGATTTTATTACTGGCGTGTCCGAAGTTTATAAATTAGTTCCCGTTGAAGAAAAGTTAGATTCTTCCAATATCTCTTTTGGTGAGATAGGACTTGGTGAAAAGAAGAAAAGAGTTGTATACGAACAACCAATTGTTAAAGAAGTTAATGCCCTAAAGTACGAACTCGAACTTTTCGTTGAAAGTGTTATTCATAATAAAAAACCTGTTGTTTCCGGCGAAGATGGCTTAAATGCGTTAAGGGTTGCCGAAATGATAATTGAAAAAATAGAACAATCACTTAGAATGATTAAACAATGAAAAAATTTTTTCTCCCTGCTTTGTTAACTTTTGCTTTTTTATTATCAGGATGCGGCGTTTATAAAACCATTGTGAATGTTTCAAGGTTAAAATTTAAACTTGGGCAGGTTACGGATGCTTCTGTTGCCGGTATTAACATTAGCAGTAAGTATAATGAAAAAGATTTTAACCCGATGGATCTTTTAAAAATCTCTTCGGCATTTGCAAGAAAAGATATTGTGCTTTCTTTTATTTTAAATGTTGAAGCTAAAAATCCAAATGACGGTACCGGTGGTTACCCGCGGACAGATTTAACTATCTCTCATTTAAGATGGAGATTGTTTATTGATGATATAGAAACTGTTACGGGCGACCTCGATCAACCAATTCAAATCCCTGGCAAAGGCGAAATTTCTAATATACCTATTCGGGTTAATCTTGATTTAATAAAATTTTTTGGAGACAGAGGTTTTGATTCCTTAGTAAACTTAATTTTTGCTATTGCGGGCAAAAAAGGCTCTTCTGCTAATATTGCACTTTATGTGCGACCTACTGTCTCTTCATTCCTTGGCGATATTTCTTATCCAACCGAACTTAAGGTTGTTAGCAAGGAATTTACTAATTAGTAAATATTTGTTTTAATAAATTTAGAATTGATTTTAACAATACTTTTTTAAGTATTAAATTCATGTCTGTTATGTTAAGTCTTTTTAATAGGTCTTTATGAAGTCTAATATTAAATATGCTGTTGGAGTTGATCTTGGTGGAACTAATGTTAAAGTTGGTATTGTATCCGATTCCGGAAAAATTATTAAAAAAACTTCAATCGATACTAAAGCATCTGAGGGACCTAATAAAGTGGTTGCTCAAATTATTACCGCTATTGGTCAAGTTCTTAATAATAATAAATTAAAGATTAAAGGTATTGGCATCGGTGCTGCGGGCGTTGTAATTGTTGAAAAGGGAATTGTCGAAAATCCACCAAACGTTCCTGGGTGGAAAAAAGTTAAACTTGCAAGCATTATTGAAAATTATTTTCATATTAAAACTAAAGTTGAAAATGATGCCAATGCTGCTGCTATTGCTGAAATGATGTTTGGCGCAGGCAAAAAATTCCATTCCTTTATTATGGTAACTCTTGGTACTGGCGTTGGTGGCGGTATTATTTTTAATAAAAAAATTTATCGCGGTAACTTTGGCGCAGCTGGAGAAATCGGCCATGTCTCTATCGACTATCAAGGGCAGCAATGTAACTGTGGTTCTTTTGGCTGTGTTGAAACATTTGTGGGTAATAAATATTTGGTTAAAAGAGTTCAAACTGAATTATCTTATCATAAAGATTCCATGATTTGGAATTTAATCAATAATGACTTATCCTTGCTTACCCCTTTGATAATTGAACAAGCCCTTCTAAAGAATGATTATTTTGCCACTAAAGTGGTCGCAGACTTGGGTAAATACCTTGGAATTGCGCTTGCCTCCGTTGCTAATGCTATTGATATTAGTACCTTCATTATAGGTGGCGGCGTATCTGGATTTGGTACTCCTTTGATTAAATCTATTCAAGATACAACTTCTTCCCGTGTGCTAAAATCTTTGAAAGACAAAATCAAAATAATTCCGGCTAAACTTAAAAATGATGCCGGCATTATAGGAGCATCTTCATTAATCTTCTATAAATCATAAGTTAAATAGCGGGGAAAAATTATTATTAAAAATTTTATAATAAAATATTTTTTCCTGTTCGCAGCTGTTATAGCTTATTCTAATTTTGCTTTTGCACAGCATCGCGATTCAACTAACTTCAGTGGGAAAGATTCTTTAAGATTTCCTCAAAAGGATTCTCTTGCATTAAATGATTCTTCTCAAAAAAATTCTAACGATGTGGATACCGTTATTTATGCAAGCTCTTCAGATTCTCTTTTCTTTTTTGTTAATAAAAGAAAAATGGATTTGTTCGGTAACGCAGACTTAAGGTACAAAGATACAGAACTTAAAAGTGCAAACATTTCTGTCGATTTTTTAACTCACAATGTGGATGCAAGCGGTGCTCCTTCTGATACTTTGCCCGGTAAACTTAAAAATACTCCCGTCCTCTCTCAAGGTGGCGAAGTGTATGATGGAATTAAAATGATTTATAATTATAAAACTCAAAGGGGAATAGTTTCTGAAGCAAAAACTAAAAGCGAGGGACAATTATATTCTGGCTTATGGATAAATAAAGTTGATAAAGAAACTTATTTTGTTAAAGATGGTATCTTTACAACATGCGATTCTATACCTCCTCATTATTATTTTTATTCTCCAGAAATGAAAGTGATTAATAAAAAAGAAATTATTGCAAAGTGGATTTGGTTATATATTGAAGGTGTTCCTTTACCTGTTCCATTGCCATTTGCTGTCTTTCCAATTGAATCCGGACGTCGCTCAGGTTTAATTGCTCCCGCTTTTGGCGATGATGCTACCTATGGATTTTATTTCACTCATATCGGTTATTTTTGGGCTATAAATGATTTTATTGATTGGAACATTACTGCTGATTATTATACTCGCGGTAGCTTCGGTTTGCAAAGCCGTTTTAGATATGCTAAAAGATACGATTACAGTGGTAATATTCAAATGGGATATAAACTCCTTAAGGCTCAATCTTTAGGAAGTATCGGACAAAATGTAAGTAAAAATTGGCAGCTTATTTGGCAGCATAACCAATCCTTCACCCCCAGTCTTCAGTTAAGCGCAAATATCCAATTTGTCTCTGGTAAAAATTATATTGAATCAACAACTTATAATCTAAACGAAGCGCTCACTAATAATATCTTCTCGAACGCTACATTAAGCAAGAGTTGGGATGATGGCAACAGTATGTCCATTAGTTACAGCAGGCAGCAAGATCTTATTCACGGAAATGTTAGTGAAATTCTTCCTAACTTTACTTTCAATATCCCTGAAAAATATCCCTTCAGACGGAGCGGAATTGTCAATGACCAAAAATGGTTTGAGCTGATTGGAATAAATTATAACGGTCAATTTCAAAATGATAGAAATCTAATTGGTGGACAGTTGTCTGTGCGCGGAGGAATAGAACATAATATTGGCATATCTGCTTCGCCTAAAATTGGTTATTTTAATATTTCTCCAAGTATCCAATATACAGAAAAATGGTACGACAAGAGGATTGTTGAACAATACGCTGGTCAAAAAATTGATGGCTCAGATTCTATCTTAATAAATGATGAAAATCAAATAAATATGGTTAGAACTTTTAGCCTGGGATTGTCTGCTTCTACCAGATTTTATGGAATGTTTACTCCAGATGTCCTGGGCATTAGTGCAATTAGGCATACTGTTATCCCTACTCTTTCTTATAATTTTCAACCGGATTATTCCAAACCGATGTGGGGCTACTATGGAACTTACCTTAATTCAAAAGGGCAAAAAGTTAGCTATGATAAATTCCAAAGAGAAATTTTCGGCGGTGCGGGCTCTGGCGAACAACAAAACTTATCTTTTTCACTCGGTAATATTTTTGAAATGAAAACTGAACCGGACCCAACAGATACTACTTCAAAAGTTAATAAAATCCAATTGCTTAATTTGACCGCAGGCATTAGTTATAATTTTGCTGCCGATAGCCTTAAATTTTCTGATTTGAACTTAAATTATAGAACGCAAATCGGTAACTATTTGAATTTTTCTGGTAGCTCTAATTTTTCTTTGTATGACCATAACCCCGAAGGCGTTAAGATTAATAAATTTTTAATCAATGAAGGCAAAGGCTTTGTTAATCTTACTAATTTTAATTTCTCAATCTCAACTAATCTTTCTGCTGATAATTTTAAATCTTCTAATAAAAAAGAAGATACAACAAAACATGCTGAGCAAAGCCAAGCCTATCAACAAAATAACGATATTTATCAGGGAATTTATAACACAAAAAAACCTGATTTTAGTTTACCTTGGAGCCTATCCTTAAGTTATAATTATTCTTTTACAAAATATATCCCTCTTAGCGTAACTTCTAATTTAAGCGCAAATTTAGACTTCAACCTTACTAACAAATGGAAATTTACTGTTACCGGAAGTTATGATTTGCAGCAGAAAGAATTCTCTGCTCCTCAAATTAGAATATCTCGCGACCTACACGACTGGTTAATGAATTTCACCTGGAATCCTGTCGGTACTTTTAGAGGTTATTTCTTTGAAATTAGTTTCAAAGCTTCTCAACTACAAGATCTAAAATTAACTAAGAGCGGACAATTTTACAGCGGTAAATAATGAAAATTATTATTATTGACGGAAATAATCTGATTGGCAAAAGCAACCTTTTAAGGGAAATTCAAAGAAAAAATAAACAGATTGTTCGCGAAAAGTTAGTCCTCTTGCTCGAATCTTTTTTTCAGACTAAAAAGAATAAAGTCTTTCTTTACTTTGATGGCTACGAAAATCTTCCAATTAAAACTAATTTGTTCAAAATTATTTACAGTGATAATTACTCGGCAGACGATAAAATTAGGCAACAAATAGAAAATACTAAAAACACAAAAAACATAATTCTTATTACATCCGATAGAAGCTTGCAAAACTTTGCACGGGCTTGTAGCTGCGATGTAATTTCCAGTGAAAATTTTTTAACCGAAATGAATACCACTAATGAAATTGATGAAGAAAAAGCTAAGACAGAATCTATGAAAAATAATATTGATGAATTTAAAAAGTTATTTAACGTAAAATAATTATAACAAATTTTTGAAAATTATTTACAAACTCCTCTTCGTAACATGGGGAGGTGAAAATCTATAAATAATATCTTTAACTTATTCCCACTACTCGTTTCTTAAAAAGTTGAGTAGTAATTTAGCTCGGTTTTCAAAGTTCCTCTCTTTTTAATAGTAAGGATTTAAAGTGATGTTATGAATTGCAATAATATTTTCATACAGCCTCTCAAACTCTCTTGGATATTGATTCTTAAATTTCCACCTAACTTCATTTTATTTATACCTTATTACTTTATTTAAAAATCATTAAGACGGGAAACCGGAAATGAATTTTAAAATAATGCAATAGATTAAATGCGAATCATCAGCAACCTGACACTCTTGTTAATTACCCGCTATGGAATCATCTTTTTGTTGTATGCAAAAAGAACCTCGATCAAAAATCGAAAGATAGGCAAATACCGCTTCCATACCTTCCATAGTAAGGAGAGAATTGCAGCTCTGAGAGCTTACTTTCACTTTTGTTAATTGAGACAGGTTTCGAAACAATCTCGCCAAAAGTATATCCTAAAAAGACTGCCAGAGGATAATCGCTGTACCAATGAATCCCTGTATTAACCATACTTGCTGCAAGTAGTGTTTCAACTACATAAGTTGCAGGCCAAATCCATTTTTGTTCCGGATAGTTTTCAGCAATCACAACTAATGTTGCCAATGAAGTAGTAAGATGCCCAGAAGGAAAAGCATCGTATGCCGGAGTATGCTTCAGATAATCAATTTGATTCGGAAAGAATCTCCATTCTCCGGTCGGCTTTGTTGAAACGAACGGGCTTTGTCTTCCTGTAATATGTTTTAAAAGCTGCACTACAGCACCGCTAGAAAGAATTGCCTCCACTACCTGGCTCGCAGTCCTTAATGCACGGTCATCCTTTCCGATAAATCCATATAAGGCAAATGCACCAGCCAAACCAAATTGTGGTCTTCCGTCACCGACCCATTCAAAAAGATCACTCATGTTTTTATTAATACTTCTTCGATGATAGAATTTATCTGCAGCAGTCCAAGTAGCATTATCAGTTGCAATTAATCCTGCAGTTAATCCGGCTATTCCCAGATAAATAGGTACTTTGTTCCAAGTAATATCTTCGTGATAAAACCTAACATAATCACGGGGGATATTTGCAAACATATCATACCATTTAAGTTTATAAGTATTGCCAGAAGAATTAATATCGGTGGAAGCTTTCATTTCAGTGTCCGGTTTCGCATCTGTCGAATTCGAATCTCCAGAACTAATTGGATACTGAATATTATCTTCATCTCTTGACTTATGAATTGTAAGACTGTCCTTTGCAATTTTGTGATCTTCAAATCTTGTAATTCTGCAATTTGCTTTCCTACTATGCATAGAATTCCCGTTTGCAAAGCCTAAAAATGTTAAGATAAGAAAAAATACCAGAGGTAGCCTTTCCATATATTCAGACCTATAACTTTAAAATTTCTGCTCAAATATAAATACCTTTGGTTCTAATTTACAAGTAAGCCAGAGATTTGCAATAACCCCACCATCTTCCGTATTGGCAAAACCGTACCCCCATTATCTGGACGATTCAATAAAATGAATGCGTCATCAAATTGCTGCCAGTTTATTTTTTCTTCTATTATAGTCTGATTACTTCGCTATTGCGCATAGAGCAAAGCGCAAGGCGCAATATAGTCTCAATTCTATTATAGTCTGATTACTTCTTAGTTTCTACTTCGGAGCTATTCATTTTTCATATCTGTCCAAAACGATGAAATAAAAAACAAAGGAACCCTCACATAAAGTTGATAAATTTGATTTGGAAAAAAAACAATCAAACATTATGGAGGGATTCAATGGGAAATGTAACTCTTTTTAGTCAGATATTACAACATATAGACAGAAATATTTTTAACAAAGTAGTAGAAGAATATTCAACGGATAAACACAA